>WBZR01000054.1_pt1 | contig 192114 bp, 167 predicted proteins | sample 5204231 | NCBI WGS metagenome assembly WBZR01 (sample SAMN12412403, study PRJNA552823) | activated sludge metagenome | isolation source: activated sludge from anammox sidestream of wastewater treatment plant... | place: USA: Virginia | collected 2017-08
TTTTCGCAACTTCTACTCATGTGTGAAGGATTCGCACTTCGGAATTCCGATGATGCCGATGATGCCGAATGACATTTGCCCCGAGGCTGTTACGGGTAAAGGGCAGCGCTAGCCTGCCTTTCCGTACAATCCTTTCATGAAGATCACCACCGTACTCTGCATGCCCGAACTCGAGCCTTCCCTCGAGTTCTGGACCAAACGCCTCGGCTTCGACGTTACCGTCTCCGTGCCCGAAGAAGACAAACTCGGCTTCGCCATCCTCCAGAAAGGCTCCGCCGAAATCATGCTCCAGACCCATTCGAGCGCCGCCAAGGATGTCCCCTCTCTCGGCGAGTATTGCCGCAATGCCAAGGCGGCGCTCTTCATCGAGGTCGAAGACTTCGACGACATCCTCCAACGCATCGGCGGCCTCCCCCTCGCTCTTCCCGTCCGCACCGCCTTCTATGGCATGAAGGAAGTCGGACTCTACGAGCCCGGCGGAAACCTGATCATCTTCGCTTGCCCTGTAAAATAGAGAGGAATGCCCGAAGAACTACCGCTCGAGATCACGCCTCAGGAGACGCGGAGCCACATCGAAACCGGCGCCCGCGTCCTCCTCATCGACTGCCGCGAGCCCCATGAGCACGCCGTCTGCCGCATCGAGGGAGCCCATCTGATCCCCATGAACACGGTCCCCGCGCGCCTCCAGGAGATCGATGCCGCCGCCGATGAAGCCCGCGTCATCGTCTATTGCCATCACGGCGTGCGCAGCCTCTCCGTCGTCAGTTGGCTCCGCCGTCAAGGCGTCGGGAGTTGCCAGTCCATGACCGGCGGCATCGAGCGGTGGAGCCTCGAAATCGATCCCTCCGTTCCCCGCTACTGAATGCCTTCGTAAATCTCCGCCATCGGCAGCACACACGGAACGCTCGACAGGGTCACAACTCCTTCGAGTCCCGAGTAGAAGGTCAGCAGCCATTGCCCCTCTTCCCGCCGCTCAAACCGCTGCACCAGCCTCGTATCCTGGTGGACAACCACGTATTCCCGCAAGGAATCGAGCCGCCGGTACTGGATGAACTTATCCCCCAAGTCATACGTTGCCGTGGACGGCGACAAAACCTCGAAGATGACAACCGGATTCAGAAGACTATCCCTACGGCTATCAGCAAACTTCGACTCTCCGCACACTACGGACGCATCCGGATAGTAGTAAGGACCGTTCTCCTTTAGGCAGATCCGCATGTCGGAGGTGTAGGCGCGGCACGAACTGCCCCGCAGTTCCCGGTACAGCAAGCCGAGTAAGTGAAAGCCGAGGAGCGCATGGGTGTCGGTGCCTCCCGACATGGCAAACATCTCTCCGGCGTAATACTCGCTCTTGAACTCGGCCTTGCGCTCGATCTCGAGGTACTCCTCCGGAGTGAGAAACGTCTTGGGCTGAGTGGACATGTCTATCCGAATCCTAGCATGTCCATGGTACACTGGTGACGCATGGCGGTGGCGCCGGCGACCGCAGTCTGATTACTCGCTGATGGGGTTCTCCGCTGCTTTTTTCTCGAGTGCTTTTTTCTCGAGGTAGGATTTGCGGCTCTCGACGATGGCCTTGCGCGCATCCGCCGGTCCGCCCCATCCCTGCATCCTCGTTACGCGGCCTTCGAGCTCTTTGTAGATGGTGAAGAAGTGCTCAATCTCCCGCCGCACGTGCGGGAAGACCTGGTCCATCGTATGGATCTGGTCGTAGCGCGGATTTCGCGTCGGCACGGCCAGGATCTTCTGATCGCGCTCGTCGTTGTCCTCCATCAGCAGAATGCCCACCGGACGCACCTCGAAGACGCAGCCGGTGAAGCTCGGCTCCTGCACCAGGGCGAGCACGTCCATCGGGTCGCCGTCCTCGGCGAGCGTTCCGGGAATGAAACCATAGTCGCCGGGGTAGTGGAGCGGCGAATAAAGCGCGCGGTCCATGCGGAAAAGGCCGAGTTTGGCGTCGTACTCGTACTTGTTGGCTGAGTTCCGGGGGATCTCCACGATCATCCGGACAATCTCCGGACAGTCGTTGCCCGGCTCAATGTCATAAAGGTTGGAATGCACCTTGTTCAGGTTAACAAATAGCGGCTTACAGAAACGGGTTGCGGACGCGCTCGTGCCCGATCGTCGTATTGGGACCGTGCCCGGGGATGACGATGGCATCATCCGGAAGCGCCAGAAGCTTCGTGTGGATCGAGGCCAGAATCTTGCGGAAGTCGCCGCCGGGCAGGTCCGTCCTGCCGATGGATTCGCGGAACAGCGTGTCGCCGGCAACGAGCTTGTTTTCCGCCGGGATCCACAGGCAGAGGCTTCCTTGCGTGTGGCCTGGAGTATCGAGCACGTGAAATTCCGCCGGTCCCAATTCGAGGGTGTCGCCCTCCCTGGCCTCATGGTCGATTTCGGTCTGCTCCGGTGTTTCCATGCCGAGCCAGCCGGCCTGCACCTCGAGATGGTCGTACAGGTCCTGGTCGTTGCGGTTCATCCACACCGGCGCGCCGGTGGCCGCCTTCAGCTTGTGCGCGCCGCCGATGTGATCGATGTGGGCATGCGTGATGACGATCGCCTTCACGGTGAGCTGGTGTTTTTCGAGGATGGCAAGGATGCTGCTGATGTCGTCGCCGGGGTCGATCACAATGGCCTCGCGCAAGGTTTCATCTCCGAAGATGGAGCAGTTGCATTGCAGCATGCCGACAGGCAGAATCTCGTGAATCATATGGTGGGACGTATACTTCAATTATGGACATGATCGCGCTGTTATCGCGCTGGATGCACATTGCATCGATGGCTTTCCTGGTTGGCGGAGCGCTGTACGCGCGGTTCGCGCTGGCGCCGGCGATGGAAGGCATGGGAGAGAGCGAAAAAACAAAACTGGCCGATCGTGTTTCGGACCGGATGCGCGGGCCGGTGATCGCCGTTGTGGTGGCCCTGGTGGCTTCCGGCCTGTTCAATCTCTACCGCAGGTCCATCCTTCCAGGAGGACTGCCCGCGGGCTACCACATGTGGTTCGGCATCAAGATGCTGCTGGCGCTGCACGTGATTGCCGTCTCGCTGCTGTTCGGGAAAGTGGGCGTGGAGCCCGCAAAGCGGACGCGGCAGTTGACGGGAGTGGTGATCAGCGGGCTGCTGATTCTGGCGATTTCGGCTTATTTGAGGTCAATGAAATAGATGACAGGATACGAAGCATTACGGGAAGGCGTGGCGTGGCTCGACCTGAGCGCACGCGGGCGGTTTCGGGCGCTCGGTAAGGACCGGGCGCGGCTGCTGCACGCCATGACAACCAATCATGTCCGGCAGATGAACCCCGGCGACTCCTGCTACGCATTTTTCCTGAATGCGCAGGGCCGCATTCAGGGCGATGTGCAATTGCTGGCGCTCGAGGACTATTTCCTGCTCGATACCGAGCCCGAGGCGCACGAGCCGCTGTTCCGGCATCTGAACAAATACATCATCGCCGACGATGTGACGCTCGAAGATGCGCGCGAGGACTTGGCCGCCATCGGTGTCGAGGGGCCGCGGAGCGAGGCGGTGTTGGCGCAGGCGCAGGGCGGGATTCGCGCTCCGTTCACGGCGACCGGCGCCGCCGGTGGGCGCATCTACGTGCCGCCCGCGGAAAAAGCCGGCCTCATCGCGCAACTGGAAGCGTTGGGTGCCGTGGCGGCAAGCGCGGAGGATGCGCGGGTGGCGCGCTTCGAACATTTCCGTCCGCGCTTCGGCGACGACATTACCGAGAAGAGCCTGGTGCACGAGACGCAGCTTCTTCATGCCGTGCACTTCAACAAAGGCTGCTATCTCGGGCAGGAGATTGTCGAACGGGTGCGTTCGCGCGGGATGGTACACCGCCTGCTGGTGCCCTTGTACGTCGAGGGCGCGGAACCGCCTCCACCGGACAGCGACGTCAAGGCCGGGGAAACGGCGGTTGGTAAGACAATGTCAGCCGCATACTCGCCCGCGCTTCACAAGTGCATTGCCTTCGCCTACGTGCGGACGGAGCACGCCAAGCCGGGAGCGGCCCTTACAGTGAACGGCGTTCCGGCCGAAGTGGCGGCGGCAAAAGGCGTGTGAAACGCGCCTTCAGGATTGCGCTGCTCGCCGCGCTCCCGCTGTGGGGGGCGCAGGTGCGCATCGGCGTCCTGGGGCTGTTTCATCCGGCGGCGGTTACGCTGGCGGCAAAAGGTATCGAGATCGGTGGGGAGTATATTGAGCTGCATGACGCCGCGGAGGTGAAGGCCGCGGGCAACCGGGTCGCGGTCACCGTGGGTGGAAGAGAACGGCGCGGGCCGAGGCTGACCGCCTCAGGTCCGCCGGTGCGTGCCCGCATCGCAGGTAAGATCGATCGCTCCTACCAGGGGAGCCTCGAGATCACGGCGCGTGAAGGCGTCCTGTTCGTGGTGGTCACCATGGACCGGGAACTCGCGGTGGCGGCGGTGGCGGCGTCTGAGATGCCGCACGCTTCCCCCGAGGCGTTGAAGGCGCTGGCGGTGGCGGCGCGGTCTTACTACGCCGCGGGCCGCAGGCATAATGACTTCGATTTTTGTGACACGACGCATTGCCAGTTGCTGAAGGAGGCGGCCGCGGAGGGCGAATCCGCTGCTCGCCAAACTCGAGGGCAGGTGCTGTTCTATCAGGGCGGCATCGTAGGCGCGCTGCATTTCGGCAGTTGCGGAGGGCACACGTTCGCCGCCTCCGATGTGGGAATGGATGGGGGCTCGTATCCCTTCTTCGCGGTAGCGTGCGAGGCGTGCGCGCGGCATCCGGAGCAATGGGAGGCGAGGCTCCCGGTGCGGACGGTGGAACGAACCGAGGCGGCCCGCCTGGAACTGGCGCGGCGTTTCGGGTGGAACCGCGTGGCTTCGAACGATTACGCGTGGGAGCGTACTTCGGACGGGGTGATTCTCCGCGGGAAGGGCCATGGCCACGGAGTCGGGTTATGCCAGCGCGGGGCCGAAGGAATGGCCCGCTCGGGGCAAAGGGCCGAGTCGATTCTCGATCACTACTTCCCGATGACAAGCATCGGGCGCTGACATTAAAAAAGGAGCAATATGTCTTATTTTACGGACAACCGGGGACGTTACCTGGAAGAGCTGAAGGAGTTCCTGCGCATTCCGAGCATCAGCACGCTGCCGGAGCACAAAGGCGACATCCGGCGGGCGGCGGAATTCGTGGCGGGCAAGCTTCGCCAGGCGGGGATGGAGGGCGTGGAGCTGATCGAAGGGGAGGGGAATCCGCTGGTATACGGGGAGTGGTTGGGAGCGAAGGGGAAGCCGACGCTGCTCTTCTACGGCCACTACGACGTGCAGCCGGCCGAACCGCTGGAGGAGTGGGTCTCGCCGCCGTTCGAGCCGGCCATTCGCGGAGAGAACATCTACGCGCGCGGGGCGGCTGATGACAAAGGGCTGACGCTGATCCTCATCAAAGCGGTAGAGGCCGTGATGGCGACGCGCGGGTCGCTGCCGGTGAACGTGAAATTCCTCATCGAGGGGGAGGAGGAGGTGGGCGGCGAGCACATCGAGCACTACGTGGCGTCAAAGCCCCCGCGTCTGGCGGCTGACGCGGCGGTGATCTGCGACACGGAGATGTTCGCTCCGGAACTGCCCACGCTCTGTATCGGACTGCGCGGCATCGTGTATGGAGAACTGGCGGTGAAGGGAGCGAAACAGGACCTGCATTCCGGAGTATACGGAGGCGCGGCTCCGAATCCGCTGATGGCGATTGCGGAGATTCTATGTGCGCTGAAAGACCGGGAGGGGCACATCCGGATCCCAGGCTTTTTCGAAAGAGTTCAGCCGGCGGCGAAGGCGGAGCACGCAGCCTGGGCGAGGCTGCCGTTTGACGAGAAGAAATACCGCGAGGAGGAGATGGGTGTCATCGCACTGACCGGGGAGCCGGAATACGGGTTGTTCGACCGGCTTTGGGCGCGGCCCACGCTCGAGGTGCACGGCATTCGTGGCGGGTTTATTGGCGAGGGCGCCAAGACAGTGATTCCCGCGCAGGCACTGGCCAAGGTGAGCGCCCGGTTGGTGGCGGACCAGCGTCCGGATGAAGCCGTGGCGCAGATTCAATCGGCGGTGGCGGCGGTTTGCCCGAAGGGCGTTAAGGCCGAGTTCCGGTATCTGCACGGCGCGGCTCCGTCGCTGGTGAATCCGGACAACCGCTTCATCCGGGCGGCGGCGCAGGCAATGACCGAGGTGTTCGGCAACGAAACCGTGTATGTGCGCAGCGGCGGGTCGATTCCGATTGTGGGCGCCTTCGATCAATACCTGGGGATTCCCAGCGTGATGATGGGCTACGGCCTGCCGGACGACAATCTGCATGCGCCGAACGAAAAGCTGTACCTGCCGAACTTCTATCGGGGCATCGAAGCCGTGGCGCGATATCTGGATCTGGCCGTGTAGGAGTTCACCGGGCGCCGGCGGCGGCGAGATCGGGTTCCTCCGCGCCGCAGTGCCGCGAGGAGAGCTTTTCCTGGCAGCGGACACAGTATTTGGCCCAAGGAAGGACTTCCAAGCGGCGGGGAGCGATGGGCTCCTCGCAGCGAAGGCATGCGCCGTAGTCCCCGTTGTCGAGGCGGTCAAGGGCTTCGTTGACGAGTTTCAGGACGTCGTAGTCGAGTTTGTTGAGGCGCAGGCTGATGAACTCCTCATGCGAGACCTGCGCCTGATCATCTTCGGCAACGCGGCCCTGTCCGGCCATGACGTCGAATTTCAAGCCCATGGCCGCCATCAATTCCATTCGTTTTTCGATGAGTTTCCTGCGATAGCCTGAACGGGTGGAAGCTCCGTTCAGGGCGGACGCCTGCGTGGTAGCCATCTTCCTCATAGCGAACCCTCCTCGCTTCGTTCCCGCGGCCGGTGGCGGCGGCGCCGATTGGAGCCGCAATAGCAGCCACGCTCCGCACGAGCAAATATCGGTCTTCCAAGGAAAGACCTTTATTCTTGTTTTGAGATATTTATCAGAACCTGGATTCAGATACAAGGAAAATATTGCGATTTGGGCTCAGAGCCAAGGTTGGCGTCAAGAGCGAAGGGAGCGCAGTTCGGAAGCGGCCTGGCCTCCCCATTGGCGCACTTCGGCCTTGCGGTGGGAGGGCATCGTCCTGACGGCGTCGATGGCGCGTTGGAAGGCATCCCTGGCTTCGGGGCCGCGGCCGAGGGAGTGCAGGACTTTGCCATACCAGTAGAGGCCTTCGGGATCGTATTCGCGGCGTTCGACGAAGGTGCGGAGGGCCTGTTCGGCCTGGGGAAGACGGTTGCGCTGGAACTCGAGGGCTCCGAGTTCGCGCCAGGCTTCGTGGAGGGAATGCCGGTCATTCAGGGCCAGCACCCGTTGCAGATAGGAGTAAGCCTCGTCGAACCGGCCGTGGCGGCGGGCGATGCGGGCCAACTGGTACAGGGAGTCGATCTCTTCGGGGTCGATTTCGACGGCGCGGCGGAAGCGGGCCCCGGCTTCATCCCATTGCCGGCGCTGCTGGTAGATGAGGCCGAGTTGATACTGGGCGTCGGCGTCGTGAGGGTTGACGGCGGCGGCTTCGAGGTGGCGGCGGAAGCTCTGGCGGCTGCGCAGGCCGGAGCCGAGGAATTGCATGTCGGATGCAAAGATGCGGTAGGCGTAATAGAGGAAAAACGGAGAGGCGAGGTAGTAGAGCATGCCCCGGGTGAAGGAGGCGATGGCGACGCCGAAGATGGAAGCGACGACGGCGAGGATGCAGGCGATGGCGGCCTGCACCGTGGTGGCGCCCATGGCCGTGCGCAAGGCGCAGACGGCGAGGAAGAGGAAGTAGAGGGAGGCCAGAAGCCACAGCGCCAGCGCGGCGGCGAGCGGCAGCGGGACGCGCAGGTTGCGGAGCAGAATCTGGAGGAGGGCGAGGGGAAGAAAGGCGGCCGACCAACCCATGATGGCGCAGACGAGCACGGCGAGATATTCGCGCTGGAGGACGACGGAGGCCCCGCCGAATCCGCCGAGGAGATTGGCGGCGAGGATGGCGGCGGGGACGAAGACGAAGGCGAGAGTGGCGATGGCGAAGAAGGCGGTCAGGGGGAGGAGGGTGCGGACGCCGCCGGCGAGTTGCAGCAGGATTCCGGTTCCCGCCGCGAGGAGGAGGGCGTTGAGGAGACGGCCTTCATCGAGAATGCGGCTCATCCCCGTGAAGGGGCGCGTGTAGAGTTGGAGGATGAGCATCACGGCTTGCGGGCTACTCCGCGGCCGTAGACTTCCATCCAATCGAGGCGGGAGCAGGCGTCGCTCTCGCCTCCGCGCATGAGGTCAGTGAAGCCGATTTCGGTGACCCGGCTGAGGTCGGGGTGTTCCACCCATTTGCCTTCGACGACGGTGGCGATATCGAGTCTGCGCCAATGGATATCGGCGATGGGAAACTCGCGCTCGCGCCAATCGGAGGAGGGGCCATCGGCGGCGTCGCCGACAAGCCAGGCGCCATCGGCGAGGCGGAGAACGGGGCGGAGGTAGCGGAAGCCAGCCTGCTTCGAGCGCCAGCGGATCTTCGCCAGGCCGCGGAGGTCGACGTCCCGCGAAGCATGGCGCAGGGAAACGGCCCAATTGGCTTCGGCGGTTCCGGACCAGACGTAGTAGGGATCGTCCGCGGGCTTGTCGTGATGGCTTTTCTTGACGCCCGCTTTGCCGGGGCCGTGGAGGGAAAGAATGAGGTCAGGGTTGGCGACGTGCGCCTGGGTGATGGGGGTGGCGGCGGGAGTTTCCTTCCAGTCCTCCCGGAAGAAGAGTCCGGGGCGGTCTTGCGCGGAGAGCCACAGGGCGCTGATGAAGAAAGTGAGCAGGAGGCGGGAAGGTGTCATTTCTTTGATTATCCTCAGTCGTGGTTTCAAATGATCGCCATGGAGTTGCGCGGGCGGGTTGTTTTTCGGCGGATGCGCGGGCTGCGGCGGCGTTCGAGTTCCTGGTTGAGATGGGCGATGGAGGCGAAGAAGCCGACGAAGGCCGTGCGGTCGCGCGAGGGCAACTGGCGGCGGCGGTGGAAATCGCGGGGCTGGAAGCAGTCCGAGGCGCTGATGATGGCGACGCCCATGGGCCGGTATTCATGGGTTCCCATGGCCCAGGTGAGACCGTCGCGCATCCACAAAGCAAAGCCCATTTGTCTACATTAGCAATCCCGTGTTGATACCATAAAACCGATGCAACGCAGAGATTTGTTCAAGGCGGGAGCGGCGGCCATGATGTCCGCGGCTTCCCTTCCGGCGGCCCCGCGAAAGGGGCGTCTCAAGCAATCCCTCACGCGCGGAGTCTTCGGGAGAGGAAACAAGCTGAGCCTGGACGAGATGTGCCGCGAAGCGTCCAAGCGAGGCGTGCTCGGGTTCGATCTGGTGCGTCCGGAAGAATTCCCCACGCTGAAGAAATACGGGTTAACGCCGGCCATGGTGCAGGGCGGGGGCCAACTGACGGACAACATCAATCACAAGGAGAACCACGCGGCGATCGAACCGCAGATCCGGCGGGCGATTGACGAATCGGCGAAGGCCGGGGCTCCGAACGTGATCATCCTTTCGGGGAACCGGCGCGGGCTTTCCGATGAAGAGGGTTTGAGCAACTGCGTCACGTTTCTGAAGAAGGTGATCCCGCAGGCCGAGGACAAGGGAGTGACCCTTTGCCTGGAACTGCTCAACAGCAAGGTGAACCACCCGGACTATCAGTGCGACCACACGGCCTGGGGCGTGGAGGTGTGCAAGCGCGTGGGTTCGCCGCGGATGAAGCTGCTCTACGACATCTATCACATGCAGATCATGGAGGGCGACATCATCCGCACGATCCGGGACAACTTCCAATACCTGGGGCACTTTCACACGGCGGGCAATCCCGGACGGCACGAGATGGACGATACGCAGGAGATGAACTACCGCGGAATCGCGCGGGCGATTGCGGATCTGGGCTATCAGGGATTCATCGCGCATGAGTACACGCCGCTCGGCGATCCGCTGACCTCGTTGGACAGGACACTGGAGATGTTCGACGTCTAATATTGTGAAGTTGGGGGCTGGATGGCGACAAAATTGAGGCGCGTCGGGGGATTTCTTCCCACGAGCGAGACCGAACCGGAGGCGGTAAGCGGGTTTCGGGGGTGGCTGCACCACGGGGGGAGGATGGACGATGAGAAGTCCCACGAGCATGAATCCCATCCCTGGTACCGCGTGCTGTGGCTGACGGGCGTCGATTACTTTTCCACTCTCGGCTATCAGCCGGGGATCGCGCTGCTGGCAGCGGGAGCGATTGCTCCGATTGCGACGGCGATACTGGTGCTGGTGACGCTGTGCTGCGCGCTGCCGGTGTATGCGCAGGTGGCGAAACGGTCGTACGCCGGGCAGGGCTCGATCGCCATGCTCGAGAACCTGCTGCACGGATGGTGGGGGAAGATCCTGGTGCTGGCGCTGCTGGGGTTCGCGGCGACGGATTTCGTGATCACGATGACCCTGTCGGCGGCGGATGCGACGCAGCACATCATCGAGAATCCTTACCTGAAGGCATTCCTGGGCCAATCGCACATGGAGATCACGCTGGGTCTGCTGTTATTGCTGGCGGTGGTGTTCCTGATGGGGTTTCAGGAGGCAATCGGGCTGGCGACGCTGGTGGCGGTGCCTTACCTGTTTCTCAACCTGATCGTGCTGTTGTTTTGCGCGGTGGAGATCGTGCGCCATCCGAGCCTGATTCCGAACTGGCAAAACGCGCTGCGGATGCAGGGCGACTGGACGCAGTTGATGATCGCGGCGACGCTGATCTTTCCGCGCCTGGCGCTCGGATTGAGCGGCTTCGAGACCGGGGTTTCGGTGATGCCGCTGATCGAAGGCCGGGAAGAAGATAAAGAGTCCGAGACGCCCAAGGGGCGGATCCACAACACGCGGAACCTGCTTTCGGCGGCGGCGCTGATCATGAGCGGGATGCTGATAGCGTCGAGTTTCGTGACGGCGCTGCTGGTGAAGCCGGAGGAGTACAAACTGGGCGGGGTGGCGAGCGGACGCGCGATCGCATACCTGGCCCACGAATACATGGGCAATCTGTTCGGCACCATTTACGACATCTCCACCATTCTGATTCTGTGGTTCGCGGGCGCGTCGGCGATGGCTGGATTGCTGCACCTGATTCCGCGCTATCTGCCGCGGTTCGGGATGGCGCCGCGGTGGGTGTCGTTCACGCGGCCGCTGGTGCTGGTGCTGTTCGCGATTGACGTGGTGGTGACGGTGGTGTTCCGGGCGAATGTCGAGTCACAGGCAGGGGCGTACGCGACGGGGGTGTTGGTCCTGATGCTGTCGGCGGCGTTCGCGGCGTCGCTGGCATTGTGGAAAGAAAACAAGCTGCTCAGCTTCTATTGCTCGGTGGTGAGCCTTATCTTTCTGTACACGCTGGTGGAGAACGTGCGGGAGCGGCCGGACGGCCTGATCATTTCGAGCATCTTCATTTTCATGGTGCTGATGATCAGCGGAGTCAGCCGGCTGTTGCGGTCCACGGAGTTGCGGGTGACGGAATTCGTATTTGCCAATGACGAATCGGCCGAGTTGTGGACGAAGATCATCGGCAAGAAGGTGAACCTGGTACCGGTGCGCAGCCGCGAGATGCGGAAGAAGAAGGCGGCGGAAATCCGGAAGTACTATTCACTATCGGGACCGCTGGCGTTCGTGCACGTGAACCTGGTGGACAACCGAAGTGAGTTTGTGTCGCAGCCGGTGCTGCGGTTGACGGCGGCGGGCGACGATTATGTGATCGAAATCTCGCAGGCGATCGCGGTGGCGAATTCGATTGCGTACTTGAGTGAACTGATCGACCCGAAGTCAATCTTTCTTGGATTGTCGCGGAAGAATCTCATGAGCCAGGCGTTTCAATACCTGCTCTTCGGGGAGGGCGAGACAGGGCTGATGGTGTACACGATCCTGCTGCGCTATTGGGAGTGGACTCCGTATGAAGACGTGCGGCCGCTGATCTTTCTGATGAGCGATTGAGTTTCACAGCCGGATGAATTCGCCGGGAAATTCCTCCCGCGATCTGGCGATTTTCCTGCGCAGGTTTTCGACGCCGCGGTAGACGCGGACGCCGGAGTGGGAGCGGACCAGCGCGGTAAGGCGGCGCATGCGCTCCGGGGTTGGGGGATGGGAGCGGAAGTAGTCCGTGAGGATGGATCCGGCCATGCGCGCCATTTCCTCGAGCGGGGTGCGCGGGTCGCGGATGCGGCCGCCGGCGGTGAAAAGGCGGGCGAAGAGGTCGATGACGCCGTTGGGGTCGTAGCCTTCGGCGAGCGACATGCGAAGACCTTCGCTGTCGGCTTCCAACTCCTGATACTGGCTGTAGCCCACGGTAAGGAGCGCGCGGCCGATTTGGACAAGGGGGCCGATGTCTTCGAGGCCGAGTTTCTTGAGACGCATCTGGTACTGGAAGCGCTCGATGCAATGGCGGCGATCGACATGGGCGATTTCGTGGCCGAGGACGCCGGCGAGTTCGGCCTCGGTTGTCATTTGCTGGAGGAGGCCGGTGTAGATGAAGATCTGTCCGCCGGGCAGCGAGAAGGCATTCCGCACCGGGGCGTCGATGACGTGGAATTCGTAGCGGATGTCCTGCCGTTCGGCGTGGCGCGCGACGGACTGGCCGACGGCGTTCACGTAGACTTCCCACATGGGGACGGTGGTGTTGGCGCGGACAAGACGGGTGGCGATCTTCCGGCCGAGGTCCATCTCTTCACGGGCGGAGACGCGGGTGAGTTGTAAGCCGAAGGAATCGGCGTCGCGAAAGATATCGGCCCAGAGTTCGCCGACGGCGGACATGTTGACATCGCGGTCCGGGCGCGCGGTCCAGGTGAGGGCGGCTCCGGCGGCGAGGAGCAGGGCGGCGAGGAGCGCGGAGAGACGGTGGCTCATCAGAGGTACCTCTGGATCTTTTCGCGGAATCGCATGTAGAGCCAACTGGCCCCCATGAGGACGAGGCCGAGGACGATGAAAGAGAGGATACGGCTCAAGGTGTCGAGATTGCGCAGGTCATAGAGGAACAGCTTGAGGACGCAGAGGAGGAACATGGAGAGTCCGGCGAGGCGGAGAATGCGCTCGCGGGCGGCGAACCCGGCCAGGATCATGCCGGTAGCCTGAGTGCCCCAGGCGATGGTGAGCAGGCTGCCGGAGATCTGGTAGTAGAGGAGGATGCCGAGCAGGGCGCTGCCCATGAGGGCGAAGGCGGAGCGCGGTTTGGCGCTGTCGCGCGGGGTGAGGAATTCGGCCGCATGGAAAGCGGCGATGGTGAGCACGCCGGTGGCAATGCTGGCAGGCATGCCGAGCCAGGTTTCGGTGGAATCGAAGTTGGTGGCCCATCCGCGGAAGAAGGTGAGGGCCGCCAGAGCGTAAGCCTGGTAGAGAAAGTCCTTGATGGCCGATTTCCATCCGAGGCGGAGCAGGAGGACCATGAGCGCGGCCCATCCGAGGACGACGAGCATGCGTCCCATTTCGAAGCGGAGCAGCGAGCCGAGCACAATGACGCCGGCCCAGGAATAGAGGCGAGCGGCGAGCTTGCCGGCAAATTCGGGATCGTCGTTCGAACGGCGCCAGGCGTGCCACACCAGTACGAGAAGCGGGACGACGGTGAGCACGCGATGGGAGATGCCCGCGGATTCCGACAGCGCGGGGAAGTTGGCGAAGAACAGGCGGACGAGCGCGGCGAGGATGAGGGCGTGGCCCTGCCAGATGGTGTAGCGGAGGCGGGCGGCGAATCCGGTTTCGAGGAGGATGAGGCCGAGCAACCCCCAGGCGGGGGCGACGAGCACGGCGGGCAGCGCCTGCCAGAGGGCGAGCGAGGCGATGAGGGAGGCGAACACGGCGGCGGCATCCCGCATGAGGGCGGGCTCGGCGCGGCGATGGAGACGGAAGGCGGCGAGGTAGAAGAAGGCCGCCCCGCAGCCTCCGGCGGCGGCGCTTTCGAGAGCCTGAGCCGGTTGAGCGGAAAGGGTGACGAACCAGAGGGCGAAGAAGGCGAGCGCGCCGGCGAGCATGGCCTGGTAGCGGAATTCGGATTTGCCGGTGCGAATGGCGGTTTCGACGAGGGCGAATGCGAGCGCCGCCCAGAGGACGCCGGCCCAGGTGTGATTGGAGAATTCGGCGGCGGAAATAATCAGCAGAAGGGCGGAGCCCCAGGTGAAGTAAGGTCCTTCGCGGGTGAGCCAGCGGTTGAAATACAGCTGGGCTGCGATGCAGACGGCGTAGGGGACCCAGCCGGCGAAGACGTGCCCGGCGAGTGACAATTTGCCGAAGTCGTTCTCGCGGGAGAGCATACCGAGGATGGCGGCGAGGAAAGCGGCGGCTCCGGTGTAGCGGAAATAGCGCTCAGAGAAGCGGAGTCCGGCGAGGATGAGCAACTGCGCTTCCATGAGCATGCCGATGGTGGCGGCGGGCCCGTCGAAGCGTTTGTGCAGCGAACCGCCGAAGAGGGCCGCGGCAAAGCTGACGGCGATCTTGTGGCTTTGCGCGAGGAGGCGCGCGATGGGGAGAGGCTCGGGAATGAGCGCGGCCTTCCATTTCATGCGCAGCACTGTGGTCGACAGGAAAACGGCTCCGGCGGTGGCGAGAAAATAGGCGGACTGGATGGGAGACGCGGGGGGAATGGTCATCATCGCCGTGCCGAGGAACAGCATGGCGTTGAGGGGGAACACGGTGAGTTCGCGGAAGCCGCGCGCGGCTCCGGAGCGCAGCTTCAAGAGGTCGTGGATTTCGAAGGCGAGCCAGTAGGTGTAGAGCGTGGCGGAGCCGGCGGTGGGGCCGAGCAGGTTGGCATCGAAGCGGAAGGCGAAGGTGAAGTAAGTGAGCACCATCCCCACGAGGGGGACATTGATCCATCCGAGGTAGCGGCTGATGGTGAGGAGGCTGATGGCGAGGGGGACGCTGGCGGCGATGGAAAAGACCGGCATCGCCGAAATCTGGAGTGCGAAGAAGGCGGTGAAGTAGGCAAGCAGGGTCAGATTCTGCGAGCGGTAGCGCAGGGAGTGGGCGATCATGCCGCAGGCGGCGGCGAGCAGGAGGATGCCGGCGGCGAGGGGCGAGTAGATGACACGCGCGGCGTCGACGGCGTAGGCGGCGTAGGCGGTGAAGTAGAGGGCGGCCCAGCCTCCGGCCAGCAGACCGCGGCCGAAGATGACGTAGCGTTCGCGGCGTTCGATGACGACGCCGGCGGCGATCATGACGGCGCTCACCGCGGCTCCGATGGAGATTTTGCCGAGCGGGCCGAATTGCGTGAGGGCGTAGCCGAGGAAGAGGGAGATGCCGACCACCAGCACCAGGACGCCGATGGCATTGAGCCAGCTTCCGCCGATGAGGGCTTCCCATTCGACGTTCTGGAGTCTGCCGCGGAGCCGTTCTTCGATGGTGGGTCCGGCGGGCTCGAGCGGGGCAGGTTCCATTGCCTCTCGCGCGGCGTAAACCGGTTCTCCGGTGACTGGTTCGGCGGCGGTTTCGGCGGGCAGGTCCGTTTGGAGAGTGGAGACGGGCTCGGGGGCCGGTTCCGGGGCTGCTTCGGGTGAAGGTTCCGGAGCGGGGGCGGATTGGACGCCGTCGGTTTCCAGTTCAAAGACGCGGCGCGTGAGAAGGCGGATGGATTCCTCCTGCCTTTCGAGCGTCTCGCGCAGGGCATTGAGGCGCGAGGCGTGCGCGCGCCACAGGACGATCAGCAGCAGTAGGGCAACCCATTCCATAGAAGACTCAATTGTCGAGCAGCACCTTCAGCACTCCCTTTTCCGCTGCTCGCGCGAAGGCTTTGGGCGCATCGGCGAGGGGAAAACGATCCTGGATCAGCGGTTGAAGAATGAGCTTTCCCCGGGCCAGCAGATCGAGCGCGGGCGGAAAGCGTCCGCAGCGCGAGCCGATGAGGGAGATCTCATTCACAATGACAGGCGCGGTGTCTATGGAAACTCTGTCATGAACGGTGGATTTCATGATGAGGGCTCCGCGCGGCACGGTGAGGGCGATGGCTTGCTCGAGGCCGGCGGAAGAGCCGGTGGCTTCGACGACGAATTCATAGGCGGCTTGCGGGGCATTGGGCGCGGCGAGATGCGAAGCGACGCCGAGCGGCGAGAGGAGGGCCATCTTTTCCGGGTGTCTGCCGTAGAGGTGGACTTGCGCGCCGTGCAGTTGCAGGACCTGGGCAATTAGAAGGCCGAGTTTGCCATCGCCGAGAACGGCGACGGGAGCGCCGCTGGGGATTCGGACCTGATCGAGAATTTCGCAGGCGGCGGCGAGGGGTTCGGTGAAGACGGCGTCGAGGAGGGGAACCCGGGGCGGTATTTCGTGAAGGTTCCGTTCGGGGAGGGTAAGAAATTCAGCGAATGCTCCGGGATGGCGGACAATGCCGAGGACGGTACGGTTCGGGCAATGCCGCCCCAAGCCTTTCGCGCAGAAATCGCAATTTCCGCAGGTGAGATTGATTTCCCCGACGACTTTTTTCCCGAGCCACTGAGCGTTATCACAGGCGACGACTTCGCCCACGAATTCGTGGCCGGGCGTGCCGGCGAATCCGTAATAGCCGCGCTGGAGATGGAGGTCAGTGGAGCAGATGCCGGCGTGGAGGAGGCGGATGAGGGCATGGCCGGCGGGGCGCGAGGGAGGGGGGATATTTTCGACGGAAACAACACCGCGTTCGAGGTGGACGGAGATCATGGGCGCTTTCCAAGGTAACAGAATTTAACAGGACCTTTAGTGTAACGGTCCATGACGATTTTACGTCGAATCTTTCAATAGGTGTAGTTCTTGATTATGACGTCGTTCATTAGCGGAATTCTTTTTATTTTCCTGGTTTTACCGTTGCCGGTTCGCGCCGCGATGCACGTGGATCTGACGCCTTCGGAGTATTCGCCATCTCCGGTGGGGACGGTAGTGTCCTGGGATGCAGCGGTGTCGGGCGCGGAGGATGGGATGTTGTGGTACCGGTTCCGCGCGCGGAGAGCGGACGGCGAGTTACGCGTGGTGAGGGATTACGGCCCGGGGTCCACGCTGGTCTGGAGCGCGACGGACCGTGAGGGGGCGTACGAAATCGAGGCGTCGGTGAGGAATCTCTCGACGGGCGAGAGCGCGGTGACAACGGGCAGTTTCGAAATGTCGCCATTGGCGAAGGGAGAACAGCCGGTGCTCGCTCGAACGCAACATCCGCTGGTTTTTCTCTATGGGGCTCCGGCATGTCCGGTGGGCGCGCGGATGCGGGTGGTGTTTCGCGATCCGGAGGGGACGGCGCAGTCCACTCCGTTCCAGCCATGCCGGAGAAACGAGACTCTGAATTTCGTGATTGCGGGGATGAGGCCGGCGACGGAATACACCGTGCGGCACGTGTTGCAGGACGGATCGCGAACGGCGGCGGGGCCGGAATTGAAGGCGGTGACGGGCAATGTGGATCCGGTCACGACTTATACGGTGGTGACGCCTCCGCCCCAGCCGAACCAGGCAGGGGTTCTGCTGCAAAGCCCGATCGCGCAGTTCATGGTGGCCACCGATCTCACCGGGCGGATGGTTTGGTATTACCTGGGCGAGATCGAGACGCTGACGCGCAGTTACGCGGGTGGAATCTTTACCGGATTTACGCAACACGCGCAGGGGGAGGATTCCGAGCAACTGGTGGGCGAGTTTGATCTGCTGGGAATCACCACGCGGGTGACGAATGCGGCGCGGATCAACGAGCAACTGGCGGCGATGGGGAAGCGGCCCATTACCGGGTTTCATCATGAGGTAGCGCGGCTGCCGGGCGGGCGGATTCTGGCGCTGGCGAATACGGAACAAATGCTTTCGAACGTGCAAGAGGAAGCTTCGCCGGTGGATGTGTTGGGGGACATGATTCTGGTTCTTGACCAGGACATGCAGGTGGAGTGGGTGTGGGATGCCTTCGAGCACATGGATGTGAACCGGGCGGCGGTTCTTCGGGAGACCTGCACGCCGGCGGGCGGAGGATGCCCTCCGTTCCGGCAGGCTGCGAAGGCCAACGACTGGCTGCACAGCAACTCGGTGCAACTGATGCCGGACGGGCACCTGCTGCTGTCAATACGGCACCAGGACTGGCTGGTGAAGATCGACTACCGGAACGGGAAAGGCGACGGCCACGTGATCTGGCGGCTGGGGCAGTATGGCGATTTCGCGTTGGATTCGGCGGACCCCAACGCGTGGTTTTCGCACCAGCATGACGCGAGCGTGGAACGGGGGAGTCCAAACCGGATCATGCTGTTCGACAACGGGAATACGCGGCGGGCCGGGGACGGGGGAGCGCACAGCCGGGGGCAGGTATGGGAGTTGGACGAGTTCAACCGGAAGGCGACGCTGGTGTTCAATGCGGACTTGGGGTACTATTCGGCGGCTCTGGGAACGGCGCAGCGGCTTCCCAGCGGGAACTACCACTTTGATTTGGGGTTTGTGACACCGGCGCAGAGCGAATCAGTGGAGGTGGATGCCTACGCGCAAGCGGTGTATCGCCTGCAAATTGGGGCGGCGATGTATAGGACTTTCAGGCTACGTGACATTTACACTCCGTTAGAGTAGACTATCTCCAAACCGAATGAACCGTCGCAGCTTTTTGAAAGCCGCCGCTGCGGGCCTGGCTTGGGGTGGGGCCCGTGTAGCGAGCGCTCAAGACCGGCCGCCGAATGTAGTCCTGATTCTGGCCGACGATCTCGGCTACGGGGACATCGGCTGTTACGGGTCGCGAATCAAAACCCCGAATATTGATCAACTAGCTAAGGATGGCACGCGCATCCAGCAGTTCTATGCTGCCAGTGCGGTGTGTTCGCCCTCGCGAGCCGGGCTGTTGACGGGCCGCTACCCGGTGAGGGTAGGGATTCCCAACGTGATGTTCCCGTGGGATACCACGGGGCTTTCGGCGGCCGAGACAAGCATTGCCGGGATGCTCAAGAAGGTGGGCTATCAAACAGCTTTGACCGGCAAGTGGCACCTTGGGGGGAAGCCTGGGTTCCAGCCGAACGACAACGGGTTTGACGAATTCTACGGGCTTCTGTACAGCCACGACATGTATCCGCTGCAGGTGATGCACAACCGGGACGTGGCGGTGGATCCGGTGGACCTGTCGACGTTGACGCAGCAGTTTACCGATCAGGCGACGAGCTACATTCGCAGCCGCACGCCGGACACTCCGTTCTTCCTGTATATGGCACACACGGCGCCGCATATCCCGCTTTGGCCCGGAAAACAGTTCAGGAGGAAGTCGAGGCTGGGGCCTTATGGGGATACGGTGATGGAGATGGACTGGAGTGTCGGTGAGGTGCTGCGCTCGCTCAAGGAGACCGGGCTGGCCGACAACACGCTAGTGATATTCACCAGCGACAACGGGCCGTGGTATCAGGGGAGCGCCGCTCCGTTGCGAGGGCGGAAAGGGGAAACCTACGACGGGGGGGTGCGGGAGCCGTTCATCGCCCGGTGGCCGGGGAAAATTCCGGCGAACCGGACCTGTCCGGGCATGGCGACGATGCTCGACATTCTGCCGACGATTGCCAATCTCTGCTCCGCGCCGCTGCCGGATAAACCGTTGGATGGCGTAGACATAACATCGATGCTTACGGGGGACGCGGATGAGATTGATCACGGGCTGTTCCTCTACTTCGACATGTGGCAATTACAGTGCGCCCGTTACGGGGATTGGAAGTTGCACATCTCGCGATATAACAGTCCGCCGTGGATTCCGCCGCCGCCGGAAGGACGGCTGAACCTGCCGCTGCCGAAGCCGGAGTTGTACGATCTGGACGCGGATCCGGAGGAAGGCTACGATGTATCGAGCGACAATCCGGACGTGGTGGCGGACATTCTGGCGCGCGTGAACCAGGCGCTGCTGAATCTGCCGGACCAGGTGCGGAGCGCCTGGCAGGACACGATGCGCCGCAAGGTGGGCGCTACGGAAGTGGGAGCGCTTCCGTCGACGCCGTCTCCGTAAGCCGCGGACTCCCTCACAAGTAAGCCGTCCCCGCGAGGGATGCGATAATCAGAAGTTTCATGACTGCGGAACTGATCTGCTTTGAGAGGGCATGCCGCGCGCGGTATGCGATTACGGAAGTCCTGTACAACTGCCCGAAGTGCGGGGGGCTGCTGGAGGCGGTGTATGAAGGCGCCGTTCCGGATGCCGGGCAGATGAAGAAGACCTGGCGCGAGAGGCGGATGAGCAACGCGCCGCTGGACCAGAGCGGAGTGTGGCGCTACCGCGAGTTCTTCCCTTTCCTGGACGATTACCGGCACGTGGTGACGCTGCGGGAAGGGAATACGCCGGTGCTGGATGCTCCGGTGGCGGCGGCGTACGCGGGATTGAAGCGCATCGCGTTCAAACATCAGGGGTTCAACCCGACGGGATCGTTCAAGGACAACGGGATGACCTGCGGGGCGGCGCAGGCGATGCGGCTGGGAATGAAGCGCGTGGCGTGCGTATCGACAGGGAACACCTCGGCGTCGATGGCGGCGTATGCGAGCGCGGCGGGGATGCAGCCGGTGATCTTCATTCCGCACGGGAATATTTCCTACGGGAAGTTGGCGCAGGCTCTGGAGTATGGGGCGAGGACGCTTCAGGTGGAGGCGAATTTCGATCAGATTCTGGCGCTGGTGCGCGTGCTGGCGGAGCGGTTGGGGATCTACCTGTTGAACTCGATCAATCCGTTCCGGATTGAAGGGCAGAAATCCATCATGGTGGAACTGATGGACCAGCGCGACTGGCGCGTGCCGGATTGGATTGTGCTGCCGGGCGGGAACCTGGGGAACACGTCGGCATTCGGGAAGGCGCTGCGGGAGATGAAGGAATGGGGGCTGATTGACCGCCTGCCGAGGCTGGCGGTGATCCAGGCGGAAGGGAGCGCGCCGTTCTACGAATTCCTGCACAAGGGCGCCGGGGCGGTATTCACGCCGGTGGAGCATCCGAAGACTCTGGCGACGGCGATCAAGATCGGGGATCCGGTGTCGTGGCCGAAGGCTCTGCTCGAGGTGACTACGACGGGCGGGTTGGTGGAAAAGGTGAGCGAGCAGGAGATAGCTGACGCCAAGGCGCAGATCGGGCTGTGCGGAATCGGCTGCGAACCGGCTTCGGCGGCGACTCTGGCCGGGATTCGGAAGCTGGTGTCGGCCGGGGCGATAGATGGTGAAGCGGACGTTGTGGCCGTACTCACGGGCAACGTGCTGAAGGATCCGGATTACATTTACCACTATCACACCGGGCAGTTGAAGGGGCCGGACGGGGCGGGGATCCGGGCGACGTTCGGGAATCAGCCGGTGGTGGTTCCGAATGACGCGGAACGGATTGCGGCGCTGTTGGGGGCCTGAGCGATCTAGGCGTTGTAGGCCTTGTTTGCGGAAGTGGAGAGTCGTATTATCTTTCCAGGCTCCAAGGAACCGCACGCATGGCGACCATCGAGGGTTCAAAGAATTCTTCGGAGAGAAAGCCGTTCGCCACGGACCGGCTGGATTCCTGGAAGGAGATTGCGGATTACCTTCGGCGCAGCGAGAGAACGGTTCGCCGCTGGGAACAGACGTTGCACATGCCGGTTCACCGGCTAACGGGCGCTAAGAGGGCGAGCGTATTCGCCCTGAAGTCCGAGTTGGATGACTGGTGGCTGAAGTTCGAGCAGGCGACGGAGGGAAAGGCTGTTCGGGAGGATCCGCTCCCTGACCAGCGGAGGCGGCGCATATGGCTCTGGGCTGGGGGATGGATAACGGCGGTCTTCGCGCTGCTTCTGGCTGCGCAACTGAGGCCGGGGACGCGAGAGGCGGTTCGACCCGTCTGGAGGCAGGTCACCTTCGATACCGGGTCGACCACGGAGCCGGCCATCTCACGCGAGGGCAAGGTGCTTGTCTACTCGTCCGATCGCGCCGGCAGAGGAGACGAGGACATCTACGTGCAGCAACTGGAAGGCGGCCGGCCTGCCCGGCGTCTGACGGATGATAGGGCCCGCGACTGCCGCCCGGACATCTCGCCCGACGGTACACGCGTGGTGTTTCACTCCTATCGTGACGGCGGCGTGATTTACTCCATAGCTGCCAGCGGGGGGAAAGAAATGCGGCTTGCGGCGGGAGACTATCCTCGCTTCTCGCATGACGGCAGTAGGATTGCCTTCGACAATGAGTTGCCGGACGGCAGCTTTGCGATATACACGGTGGCCGCTTCCGGAGGCGGCGTGACGCGGGTGACGCCCCCGATGTTCCGCAGGGCCAGAATTCCCCTTTGGTCGGCGGACGGAAAGAGCATTTTGTTTATTGGTTCCACTCATGCCCGGCCGCAAGAGTACGACTGGTGGGCCGTCGCCGCCGACGGCAGCAACCCGGTGGCAACTGGTGTTTCGCAACAATTGGAGCGTCAAGGATTGCCCAGGCTGCAGTTCTATCACTCCCCGCTCGACTGGGCGGGGAATCGGGTGGTGTTCGCCTACGCAGGTTCGGGAAACGTGAATCTTTGGTGGATTCCGCTGTCTTCCATGAGCGATCACACGGCGGAACCGGCGGAGCAAATCACTTGGGGTCCAGGCATGATATCGCACGTGAGGGTTGCCGCAGTCCAAGGAGAAAAGCAGATCGCGGTGGCCGCTGCCGGATTGGTAGAGAGTCAATTGTGGCAGTTTTCGATCGATCCGGGGAGCGGTACGGTACACGAACAAGGCCGGAAATTGACCGATGACATGTCGATTGTTCCTGGGTTGAAGGCAACGCGTCCTTCCTTGTCGGCTGATGGGAACCTGCTCGCCTATGCGTCGCGCCGCACCGGCAACTATGACGTGTGGCTGCGGGATCTGAGTACTGGAGCGGAGCGGCCGCTGGCCGCCACCCCCCGGAACGAGGTCCATCCGATCGTGGCGCGTGACGGTTCCACCATCGTTTTTGTGCGTCTGGAGGGAGACAGGCAGTCCGTCATCTTCGCCCCGGCCGGTGGCAGCGAGGAGCGGCAAGTGTGTAGCGATTGCGGAGCGCCGGCGGATTGGTCCCCCGACGGCAGCCGCGTCCTCTACGTTTCGGGGGCGGAAAGGCTGGGTCTGCTGGATCTCAGCACCGGAACACGTTCCGAACTTCCATCCTCAGTGCCAGTCCTCAGCGGGACCTTCTCACCGGACGGGAGAACGGTTGCGATTGGGGTGCGCCAGGGGGAGACGGAACGAGTCTACCTGGTCCCGTTCGAGGGCAGGCGCTGGCCTCAGCAGGAGAGTTGGATACCTCTGACACGGTTGCCCGACTCCGCCGCCATCTGGTCTCCACAGGGCGACATCGCTTACTTCCTCTCCGTCGAAGATGAATATCGCTGTCTGTGGGCTCAGCGCATCGACCCCGCGGCCAGACGTACCATCGGCGATCCGTTCGCAGCCAGGCATTTTCACACCATGGCGCAATATCCAAAGATGTCCCGATGGTTCGCCATTGCCGGTAATCGCCTGGTTCTCCGTCTTACACAAGAGCGTAAGAACATCTGGGCGGCCAATTTGAATTGAGCGGCAACTTCCCGGCCGCTTATTGGAGCGAGATGCGCACGTTGACGGTTCCAGGCCCGGCGGTGACGCGCAGTTGAAAAGGAGAACCGCTTTCGAGCAGGCCGTGCGCGACGATATTCTTCACGTCCACCTGCGCGCCACCGTATGGATGCAGCGTCTCCTGATAGAAGGACGCCGATCCCTTTCGCAACGAGGGTAGGGACTTCAATTCCGTAATAGTGAGCTTGTGGTCACTCATAACGGCTCGCACCTCGCTCCAGGAAAAGAACCAGACGGGAACCGCGCCCAAGCCCCGTGTCTCGGAGAGGATGGGCGCCATGCCGGCCGGTGGAGGTCCGTTCTTCCAGATATCGAAGCCTTCCACCATCAGCGCGCACCCGGAGGCACGAGGCGCGTCGAACAGGTTCAGGAGATTGAATCCGGCGGGTACGCATGACGGATTCCGATAGAAGACAATCGCCGCGGTTGTACCGTCCTGAATGACAAAGCCCGCTTCGATCCGCGCATAGAATGGCGGTCCGGGGTCATCCGCGGTTGGATAGTGCGTGAGGACGTCCGCGAAAGCCAGAATGGCGAGCACGAATGATGCCGAAAGCTTCAGCAGCATGAGGTTACCTCCGGTGTGGATAATTGAACTCGTGCTCATTCTGTGCCGCATTTTGCGGCGGGGACAACGGATTTTCGCGGTCACCGCCCTCTGTGACCGCTTATGACCGGATAGGGAGGCGGGGAGAGGGCGAGCCACAGCGGGGCGGCTAATCCAGCGCGCGTGATAGATTGGGGGTATGGAGCGCCTTACACGGCGCGGGTTGCTGGCCTCGATTCCATGGCTCTCTCTCCATGCGGCTTCGGAGCGGGGACGGGTGTTGCCCGCCGAAGGTAGAAGATATTCCGATCCGGCAACCGATTTTCCGGTGGAGCTGTTTACGGACCCCCAGTACACGAGTGTGCTGCCGTATCCCTACGCCCGGGCGATTGCGCGGAAGGGAAGTTTCTTCGTGTTCGCCTCCGACCGTGGATCGGGGATGCAGGCGTTCCGCTATGATTTGCGGGGCGGGGAAATCCGGCAGATCACAGCGGCGGAGGCGCTTGCGCCGTCTACCTTGAATATCCTGCCGGACGACAAGCTCTTCACCTACATGGACGGCCGTTCGTTACGGGTGGCGCAATTTTCCAATTTTCACGAGCGGGAGGTATACCGCATCCCGGACGGCTGGGAGTTGGGAGAAGGGTTTAGCGTGGCGGGCGACGGCATTTATGCTGCGCTGGTGGAGAAACAGGGCTCGAAATCGCGCCTGCGGCTCATCGGCATGGCGAAAGGCAATGTCACGACGCTGGTGGAGCATGAGGGAGCGATCCGTCATCCGATGCCGCGGCCGCGGCGGGCGAGCATCCTCTATCAGCGGGATGACAGCCTGTGCCTGGTGCATTACGACGGGCAGAACGACCACAAACTGGCCTCTGTGATCCCCTCGGCGGGCGCCGCGGATTGGACTCCGGACGGACGGACGGTGTTGTATCTGCAATCGAGGGGAAAGGCGATTACGATGCGGGAGTTAACTCCCGATACGCAGCAGGACAAGCTGTTTTCCCCCACCTCGCAGTACATCAACTTCTCGCAGAACCGGGACGGGTCAGTGATTGTGGCGGCCAGCGGCAGTCTGGCATCGCCGTATGTGCTGATCATGCTGCGATCGGTGAAGAGGGAGTTGACGGTTTGTGAGCACAAGGCTTCGAAGCCGGCCATGGTGGCCCCGATCTTCTCGCCAACCAGCCAGCGGATCTACTTTCAGAGCGACCGACACGGCAAGTCGGCCATTTATTCCGTAGTGGTGGATAAATTCATCGAGAAGACCGAGAGTTGAGGCGCTCAGGCAGCCAGGTGATAGATGGGCGCCATGGCGAGCAGGCGGCGTACGCGCTCGGCGGTGGGGGGATGGGTGCGAAAGAGTCCGGAGAGCCTGGCGCTGGGGAATGGATTCTGGATGAAGAGGTGTGCGGTTTCGAGGCTGCCCGAGTAGAAGGGCAGGGTGCGGCTTTCGCGTTCGATCTTTTCGAGGGCCGAGGCCAGCGCAAGGGGATTGCCGGTGATGAGGGCGGACGCCTCATCGGCGGCGAACTCGCGCGCTGGTGAAACGGAAAAACGCACGAGCGTGGCGGCGATGGGAGAGAACAGCAAGGTGAAGAGAGTGGATAACGCGGAACCGCGCTCTTCCTGTCCGCGCGGGGCTCCCAGCATGACACCCCAGAGCGCGAAATTGGCGAGGCTCGAGAGGGCTCCGGCCAGGGTAGCGGCGACGCTCGTCAACAACGTGTCGCGGTCCCGGATGTGGGCGAGTTCGTGGGCAAGGACGGCTTCCAGTTCCTCCTCGTCGAGCGCGCGCAGCAGGCCTTCGGTGACGGCGACGATGCCGTGTTTTTGATTGCGCCCGGCGGCGAAGGCATTCGGGGCGTTTTCCGGGATGAGGTAGACGCGCGGGACGAGGAGACCGGCTCCGCGGGAGACGCGGCGGACGAGGCGGAAGAGATAGGGGGATTCGAGCAGGCTCACTTCGCGCGCGTCATAAAGGCGAAGGAGGAACCTGGCGGAGAACCAATAGGATCCCAGGTTCATCACACCGGACAGGACAAGGGCGACAAGGATGCCTATGTTGCCGGCGGCGGCGTAACCGCCCCACAGGCACAGCGAGGTCAAAACAGTAAGCAACAGTAATGTTTTGAAGCCGTTCCCGCGCATGTTACTTGGATGCGCAAGGCGCGCCTCCCGTTTCGCATTCGCTACAATAAAGGCTTGTGGCCAGCATTTCCACCCTGCGGACCTATACAGGTCCCGAAATTGATCGCATTCTCGAGAGCGGAGACGTCAAGGGCAAGCTTTCCAAGCACGACCTGCCGACCCCGGCGCTGACGGTCGATCTGGACGCCTTTGAAGACAATTGCCGCAAGATGACCGCCTACGTGCACGGCACGGGGCGGGCGTTCCGGCCGCACGCGAAGACGCACAAGTGTCCGGCAATTGCGAAGTACCTGATCGCGCAAGGGGCGGTCGGGGTGTGCGCGGCGAGATTGAGCGAGGCGGCGGCGCTGGCGGCGCACGGGGTAACAGGCCTGTTGGTGACAACGGCGGTGATCGGAAGGCAGAAGATCGAGCGGGCCATTGGGCTGGCGGCGGCGCGGCCGGAAACGATTTTCGTGGTGGATGACGCGGAGAACGCGCGCGAGTTCAACGAGGCTGCGTCCGCGGCCAAACTGACGCTCAATGTGGCGATTGACCTGTTTGTCGGGAACCGGACGGGTGTGGCCCCGCTTGGCCCCGCGGTGGCGGTGGGGGAAGCGATCGACGGGCTGTCGAACCTGCGGCTGGCGGGGATTCAGGCCTATGCGGGCCAAGCCTCGCATACGGTGGGATATGAGAACCGGAAACTCGTCTCCGTGGAGGCGATGACGCCCGCCGTGGAGACGCGCCGCATGCTCGAGAGGAAAGGGATTTCCTGCCCCTGGCTTTCCGGCGGCTCGACAGGGACGTACAACATCGACACGGCGATCGAAGGGATTACGGAACTACAGCCGGGCAGTTTTCTGTTCATGGATCTGGATTACAACCGGATCGGGGGGCAATCGGGCGAAGTCTACGAGGATTTCCGCAACGCGCTGTTCGTGATTGCCACGGTGGTCAGCCGTCCCAAAGCGGACCTTGCCGTAGTGGACGCGGGATACAAGGCCTTTTCGACCGACCGGCCGTTTCCTCCGCGCTGGCGCGGCGGTTCGGAACTCCCTTACGGATTTGCCGGAGACGAGCACGGGCGGATTGCCTTGAAGGACGGGCAATCTCCGCGCACCGGCGACCGCCTGGAGTTCATCATTCCGCACTGCGACCCCACGGTGAACCTGTACGACCGGATCTACGCCGTCCGGGGAGAACAGGTGGAAGCCGTGTGGCCGGTTGCCGCCCGCGGGTGTTCGCAGTAGTTCTCCGGTAAAGAAATGTAAAGCCCATGCCGGTTTCCGTTCGTTCCCGCAACGCAAGCGATTGCCGCGGCGTCGTGACAGCAAGCGGCAGGCGGTCAGGCCGGCAAAAGCAACAATAAACAGGAGTGAATGGCAGTGGTTAGTTATCTTCGTCATCATGTGATGGCTGTATGCGCCGCGATTCCTTTGGCGGCAGTGGGACTGTGGGCGCATGTCAACGGAGCGGATCCGAGACTGACCGGCGCCCCTGGAGACAGCAACTGCACGGAATGCCACGCAGGGACCTTGAATCCGTCCGGGGGCGGGGTGCAAATCATCCTCCCGGGTCCGAATACCTATACGCCGGGAGTCAGGCAGCACATCGTTGTCCAAGTGAGCGACCCGGCGCAGAGACGTTGGGGGTTCGAGTTTACGGCGCGCCTGGCAAGCAATCTTTCCAACGGACAGGCGGGCAGCCTGGCGTCCACGGATGGTTTCACGCAGGTGAATTGCGACAACGGGCGGCGCGCGCCCTGTTCGAGCGCGACTGTCGTGCAGTTCATCACCCATACGTTGTCCGGCACCCGCGCGGGGACGACAGGTTCAGTGAATTTCGAATTCGACTGGACTCCGCCGGATACGGATATGGGCAGCATCCGGTTCTATGCGGCGGGGAATGCGGCCAACGGGAACAACCAGAACAACGGCGATCACATCTACACGACGAGCGTGGAATTGACGCCCGCGCCGGCGACACCGAAGCCCACAATCAATGCCGAGCACGGCGTGGTGAATGCGGCAAGCCTGGCGGATGGAATTGCGCCGAACACGTGGGTAACGATCAACGGCGCGAACCTGGCCACCACCACGCGGACCTGGACCACGGATGAGATAGCGGGCGGCGCGCTTCCTCAGTCCCTGGATAAGGTAAGCGTCACCATCAACAACAAGCCGGCGTACGTCCAGTATGTGAGCCCCACGAGAATCAATGTGCTCTCCCCGCTCGATGACGCTGTAGGCCCGGTGGAGGTGAAGGTAACCTCGAATGACGTGACGAGTGATCCGGTGGTGGTGGAATTGCGTCCTCTTGCGCCGGCGTTCTTTACGACGGACGGCAAGTACGCGGCAACTTCCAGCGGTGAGAACAGGCTGCTTGACAAGAATGAAAAGTTCTACGCGTCCGGGGACGCGCCGGCGGCGTTTCAGGCCGGGGATACGGTGACGCTCTATGGCACGGGATTCGGACCGACGGATCCGGTGTTGCCCGCGGGGGCCATGGCAGCGGATCCGGTGAATATCACCTCGGCCCTGAATATAACCGTTGGCGGGGTTCAAGCTGCCGTGGCGTCAGCCGGACTTGTCCCGGGTTTGCCGTTGATCTATCAGCTCAGCATTGTCATTCCAGACGGATTGGCTGCGGGTGATCAGCAGGTGGCGGCGAACATGGATAGTGTGAGTTCTCCCACGGGAGAAAACTGTTGCTTCCTGAGCATCCGGCGACCGCACCCGGAGGAGTCTACGGTTCGATCACAAACTCCGGCCGCCGCGGGCTTGTGGCGCGGCCGATGAAGTAGCCTGCGATTCCGGAGCCGATGGCTCCGGCGGCAATGAAGACGGGAACAAGGATTGCGGCAGGCCCCTCGCTGATTTGCAGCGCGTCCTGCGATTCGGCGAGGGCCATGCCGATTCCTAAGGCGGCTCCAAAGGCCGGTAGCCCGGTCCACACGCCGCGATGGCCGGTGTGGCCATGGAAGCGGACGGAGCGGACCTGGTCTTTGGGGATATTCGCCTCTTTTTTGCCGGAGGCCCATTGTTTTGTCGCGCGAGCGGCACGAACGCGGAGGCCATCGTTTTCCACGGAGAGCAGCCTGGTACGGAAGACTCCGGCCGCGGCGGAGGTGATGGAGACTTCGCGTCCGGCGAGGCCTCTGGCGGCCACCTCGCGGGCAAATCCGTCCCAGCGGACTTTGAGGATCTCCTGACCGGCCGCCGGCAGGGAGGAGCCGAGTAGCAGCACAAGCAACAAGAGGGCATTCCGCCTCATGGTGAGGCTCCGTCTTCCAGTATCCCATGTCTGAGGATGTGAGAATAGCGTGCTGCCGGGAATTACCTTTGGGAGGCGAATTGCATCTCTTCTATTTAGTGAGTGATGACAATTCATTTTCTTAATTCAAAAAACGAGGAGGTATCTCAGGCATGAGGATCACTTTTTGCTCCGCGTTCGCCTTTTTTTTCTTTTCCGGCATGATGCATGCCAATGCGATGTCCGTATCGCTGGCGCCTTCGGTTGACCCGCCCGCGCTGGTGGGCGCCGTCGTGACGTGGAATCCGGTGGTGAGCGGGGCAGAGGCGGGGACGTTGTGGTACCGGTTCCGGGTCCGCCGGATCGGCGAAGATTTTGTGATGTGCCGTGATTTCGGGCCGGAATCGCAGTTCGACTGGACGGCGAGTGAGCATGAGGGCATATATGAGATTGAGGTTGCGGTAAGAAATCTCGATACGGGAGATGCGGCGACAGCATCAACCCTCTACCAGGTCTTGCCCCTCGCCGGCAGCGCACCCGTGATCCGCAACACGAACCATCCGCTGGTGTTGTATTACAGCGCTCCGCCATGCGCGGCGGGTTCGAGGATGCGTGTGGATTTCCGCGGTCCGGACGGCATCCCGCACGCGACACCCTACAAGGCTTGCCAGGAAGGGCTGACGATGAACTTCTATATCGCCGGCTTACGCGAGAAAACGTCCTATGTGGTGAACCAGGTGATTGATACGGGCTCCAACTTTGTGCAAGGTCCGGAGTTGACGGCGGCTACAGGGGAAGTGACACTCAACCTTGCACCCTACAAGGTGTTGCGGAGCACTTCCGAGACGGGTGTGTTGCTCCAGAGCAATCTTTCGCAGCCAAGCCTGGCCACGGACTTGAACGGGAACGTCATCTGGTATTACGTAGGCAACGTCAGTTTCCTTACCCGTCCGGAGAGCGGCGGCCTGTTTTGGGGGATCTACGAAAGCCCGAACGACGATCCGTCGCACCAGATTGTGAAGGAGTTCGACGTGGCCGGGAACACACTGCTCGAAACGAACGCCGCGCGTATCAACGAGCAACTGACGTCAATGGGGAAGCGGCAGATCAGCGGCTTTCACCATGAAGCGAGACGAATGCCGGACGGAAAGATCCTGGTGCTGGCTGATGTGGAACAAATTCTGACGGACGTGCAGGGGCCGGGTCCGGTGGACGTGATCGGCGATATGATCCTCGTGCTGGATAAGGACCTGCAAGTGGTCTGGACGTGGGACGCCTTCGATCACCTCGACACGTCCCGCATGGCCACGTTAAACGAAACCTGCAAAGCGGTGGGCGGAGGGTGTCCGCCGTTTTACAATGCCGCGGCGGCGAATGACTGGCTCCACGGCAATTCTTTGCAGTTGACGCCGGATGGATCGATACTGTACTCCGCCCGGCACCAGGACTGGGTAATCAAGATCGACTATGCCAACGGTTCGGGAACCGGAGATGTGCTTTGGCGGCTCGGCAAGGATGGGGACTTCCAGTTCGATTCGGATGACCCGTACCCTTGGTTTTCGCATCAGCATGACGCCAACTTCGAGTTCGACGACCCGACGAAACTGACGGTGTTCGATGATGGAAACGTCCGGTACGCAAGCGACGAGCACGCGCATAGCCGCGGACAGGTGATTCAGTTGGATGAGCAGAACCGGACTGCGAAGCTGGTGCTGAACGCGGACCTGGGTGCATACGCCGATGCTTTGGGATCGGCGCACCGGCTTACGAACGGGAACTATCACTTCGACGTGGGCTGGATCCGGGGCGTGAACGGGGAACCGGACCGCAGCCGGTCGCTCGAAGTGGACGCGCTGGGGAACGTCGTGTACGAGATTGAAGCGGCCACGCCGGAGTACCGCTCATTCCGGATGCCGAGCCTGTACGAACCGTAGCTCAATTCGCCGGGACTTCCGCGAGGCGCGCGCGGTAGGCTCTTCGCGCCGATTCATACATGCGCTCCATCTCGCCCCGCTCCTCGAGACGGACGCGCGGGGCCTTCTGCTGGTAGCACTGATCAACCGCTCTGAGGCACCATTCGATGCTGTCGCGAGAAGCGCGGATGGGTTTGCCTTGCACGGTGACGAAGACGGGATTGGTGTGCGAGGAGAAGAGAATGCGGAGGGCGACCCAACTGGAGCGGTCGAGTTTATGGGTGAAGGTGATGGGGCGGATCTTTCCGTCGGCTTCGATCACCTGGCGGTCCACCGCCACGCCGTTGACGATGAGTTCGACGGGAACGGTGCGTGTATCGCCGATGCGGGCGCGTTCCAGGTCCCAGTAGGGCTTTTGGTCGTAGCGCTTGTGACGGAAGGATTCGTCGGGTTTCGGATCGAGCATCGCCGCCACTTGCGCGGTGATCCTGACGGCGCCGGGCGCGGCAAGGCGCAGTTCGCTGTCGCCCTTGCCCATCTCGACGCCGTTGACGGCGAAGCCCATCAGGTGGCTGCGGCCGTCCGAGACGTAGTTTCGGCCTTCGCGGATGCCCCGCACCCAGTCCTGGTAGTCGAGCCGGGTCTGGCGGACATAACTTCGCCCGAGCCCCACGCGCTCGCCGTAGATGCAGGGGAAATCCGTCTCGCCGCTGATGCGGGCGCGATAGCCGGCGTTCAGCGTGTGATACCAGATGTTGAGTTCATTCACGTAGGGCGTGTCGACAGTGGAGATGAAATCGATGATGCCGAGGGTGACGCTGACGATGTATTCGTTGGCTCCAATGCCGTCAAAGGGCGGCATCTCGAGGGTCGGCAGTTGTTCCTTCCTGTAGGCGAGCCCCCAGCCGGAGTGCGCATAGCCGGTGACGGCCCCCTGCTCCTTGGCCCAGCGCAGGATGGGGATGCCGAAGCTCGGCCAGTCTTCAATGCGGCGCGTTCCGGGATAATCCTGCTGATGGAGCCCGAGCAGGCAGATGTGGCCGGTGTGGCTCGACGGGAATCCGGAGACCTCGACGTCGTAGCGGATGCGGTTTTCTTCCGTCGAGACTGTGTTGTCCTTGCCCTCGAAGAAGGTCTTCTGGAAATACCACCCGGGACCCCAGGTGAGGACGGAGCCGATCTTCAGATCCTCGCCGAGCACATGCCGCATCATGTCCTTCGGATAGACGCCTTCCGTGGGCTTTTCGTAGTGCGCGCAGCCGGCGGCGTGGATGTGATGGTCGCCCGAAAACCAGCCCATCTTCGCCGGGTCAATCCAGCGCTCGAGGCGGAAGGTGATGGTCATGGGCTCGGAACCCACGTGCAGCTTCTGCGTCTTCTTGAGGTATTCGGGTCCGCGAGTGTACTCGACCGTGTAATCGCCGGGAGGCAGCATGAGGTACTCGCCGTTGGCGCGGTAGACCTGCGGGTGGAAGAAGAAGTCGGGGGCGAGGCGCTTGGTTTGCGACGGATAGACGCGCTCCAGCGTGTCTCGAATGAGGAAGCCTCCGGTGGTGGGTGTATCGTCGTAGTCCAGGACGCGGAGGGCGACTTTCGTGGCCGGGCGCGCGTTGAAGAGGATATCGACGTCGCTGCGGAAGCCGAGATCCTGCGTGCCCTGGCCGACATCGAAGACGAGTTTGGCTTCGCGCTTGCCGGCGACGCTCGAGTAAAGCTGAAGGATTTTATACTCGAGTTCGAGGCCGGAGAGCCGCTCCTTCATTGGCTGCTTGTGGAACATCTGGAGATCGATCCAGCGGCGTTGATCGGCTCCGGGAGGGGCGTTGGGGACCATTCCCGCGTTCGGGCTGGAGGCGTTGAGCACGGCGGTGATGCCGGCTTCGTTCTGGACCTTCACGAGGAAACTGCGCCAACCCTGTTCGACGAGCACCGGCTGGGAAGGCCCCTGTTGGGCTTTGACGCGGCTTTCGGGATTGATGTTGACGCCGATCAAACAATGCCTGTCGAGAATGTTCTGGATGGCGGCCACTGCCTTGGAGCCGTCCTGAGGAGGGGTGAGAAGACGCTTCAACTCGGCGGCGTCCTTCGGAGGGAGAGGTTCTCCCAGCATGTCCATGGCCTCGAGCAGGCGGGATACCTGGGCGGCAAGGGGCTGATATTCGACGCCGGAAACGGCGGGCAGTTCCTGCCCCATGAGGGCGCAGGCCAAAAACAGGGCACAGCAGATTCGCAGAAGCACGTGGTCACCTCCCAGGTAAAAAGGGCAGGCCGGAGAGCCTGCCCGGTTGCTTCTGCAAATTCTATCGCTAATCCTGATCGTTCGGGCCGGGGATGCGCTTGCCGCGCATCATGATGACCGGCTCTTTCGACGGTTCCTGAATTTTGAACTCCGCCGGGATCCTGAAAAGACCGGCATCCGGCTCGCTCACCTTGAGGTTCGACACGCGGTAGATGGATTCGCCGAACTGCGGATCGTTGGTTTTCGAGTAGATGACCATCTGGAGATCGGGCGAGTACCATCGCTCGGAGACGGAGACGATAGGGCGGTCATTGCCGATTTCGCCCTCGGGGATGGTCATGGTGGTGCGGGTGCCGGTGACCGGCACTCCTTCCATGTTCTGCTTGCCGAGGTCTTCGGTCTTCACGTTCTTTTCATCGAAGCGCATGGCGAAGCTGCCCACCATGGGTCCGCCGGGCGGGGGTGGAGGAACAGCCATGGTGAAGAAGTCACCGGAGGCGGTGGAAGAGTGAACCCTCATCTGCGTGCGCTCCTCGATGATGCGCTTCGTGTTGCCCTCGCCCGATTCGTGCCGGAACACCAGAGGTTCGCCGAGTTTCACCCTCTGCGCGGTCTTCTCGGTGAGGTTGAGGATGTAGACCTCCCTGGCGACATTGTCGGTGATAGTGACGAACCGCGGGACGGCGGCCGGGCTGTTGGCGATGGGGCCAATGTCGCCGAGAGTGTGTTCGCGGCGCGTGCGGCCTTCCTTATCGCGGGCCATGACGGAGGTGTTCTTGTTGATGATGCGCGTGCCGTCGGCCAGAATGCGGGTCATCTCCGTGGTGGATTCCGCCGTGTAGGGGGCGTTCTTCACCACCTTTCCGTCGGCGGGGCCCGCTCCGAGAAAGGCCACCGCCGCCGCGGAGGAGGCGCCGGCCGAGCCAATGTAAGTCATCTGTTCGGAATTCATTTTGTGCAGGCGCAGGACATCGGGAGGTTCCTGCGCCAGGGCCGCTGCAGCGGCCAGTGAAATCCACATCGTGGTTACCTTCATCGAGTTACTCCTTCTTGCAATTGAACAGTGTAGGAAAAATTCTGACCTAATAGACAAACCGGATCGCCTTGGTCAAACCATCTTCGCCCAACAACACATCCGCCTTCACCAGGCCGGACCCGCCATCCGGGGCTACCGGGAGCCCGAGGCGCAAGAGGTCCGCGCGCCTCAGAGTGATACGGACCACCTGGAGCGTTTCGCCGGATTCCACCGGCTTGCCATAGCGCAGCGGGATGAATTGTGTGACGTTTTCCTCCGGCCGCGCCAGGGGACGAGAACGGGGTATTGTTCCGGGCTCAGGGGAAGCGGGTTGGACCCGGGTTTCGGGCGCGGGAGGCACCGCGGGCTGGACCGCCTCCTGTACCGGCGCGCGGCGGGAGGCCACCTCGGGGAGGGCGGCTTGTGGATGGCGGTTGCGCGGCCAAAGGAATGCCGCCAGGCACAGGACAGCCACGGCGGCGGCCCACCACAACCCGGGGCGGAGCGGCATCCCTGGCGGGCGGCGTGTTTTGCGGAAGGCCTCGAGCACGGCCGATTCCGCGGCCTGCGGGGCTTCGAGCGTTCTGCTTTCCTTTGCCGCCATGGCCAGCGCCGCGCTGAGCGCGGCATCGTCCTCGAGGCGCCGGCGGCATGGTTCGCAGGCAGCGAGGTGGCGGCGCGCTTGCTCGCGCGCGGAGGCGCTGATGCATTTCTCTATCCCCTCCTCATGCGAGCACTCTCTCGCGTAGTCACGCGTGATTGCCGCAAAATCCTGACAGTTCATCCCTGTTCCTTTACTGAAGCGGCCGGACGCCGCTCGGCTCTCCATTTCTCCGTGAGAAGGGCGCGGGCGCGGTGGAGGCGCGAGCGCACGGTCCCAATGGCGCAACCCAAGGCCTGTGCCGCCTGCGAATAATCCATCTCCTCCATGTCGCAGAGCAGCACCACTTCGCGATAGACGGGCGGCAGAGCCTCGATGGCGCGGCGCAGGGAGTGGATGGTCTCCCGCTCGGTAAGCTCCCGCAACAGATTCACGGGCGCCGGCAGGAGCGAAGCTTCCTCGCCATCCCCGGAGTCGAGGGGAAGAAAAGGCTGCTCGCGCCGGAGCCAGCGATAGACCTGGTTGCGGGCCACGCCCATCAGATAGGGCAGAAGCGACCCACGGGTTGAGTCATAACGATCCAACTCCGCCACAAGGGCCACAAACACCTCCTGCGTGACTTCTTCGGCCACCTGGGCGCTGCCGCACATTTGCAGCGCGAAACGATAGATTCTGCCCTGATGCCGGCGGTAGAGAACGGTGAAGGAAGGTTCACAGCCTTTCCGCGCGCGCTGGAGCAGCGCCTCATCCTTGAGCGATTCGAGACCCATGAACTCCTTCGGTTTGCTGACGTGCCGGTGACATTTCCTGTTAGTATTTCGCGTTTGGCGGCCGATGAGTTCCAGGGATTTCTTGCGAGGTCCGGATGAATACCTATAGGTACCGGTACGAACATTTTGCTGTCATCCACCCGTTCGTGTTTGTGGCATGAAGATTGCTAAACTATATCGAGTAGTCCAGTCCTGTAGCTACTCGGGGGGAAACACGGCAAACTTTACCGTACCCCGTGAGAAATAATTACGCTCTCCCCTACGCGTGGAAGCGGCACAGCCTCTCCGCATGGGCAACGGCGTAGAGTGTCTGCGCGCCGCCGGCAGGCAGCGCGCGCGAGAATATGAAATACAGGAATTCAGGAGGAAATCATTACCAAAATGTATAGCAGGTTGTGGACGCATCTACTGCTCACCTCAATCCTCGCTTCCGGGGCCTTCGCCCAGGGCTTGTCCACTACGGCTTCGAAGGACGATTGGGAGGAAGTAAACTTCGAATTCAAGTCCGCCGTATTGACCGACGGCTATCCCAGCCTTTTGCGGATGGCGGAACTGCTGAAGAAGAACCCCGGTTACAAGGTGAAACTCGTGGGGAACGCGGACGACCGGGGATCAGACCGCCTCAATCAGAAACTGGGGGCGGCGCGCGCGGAGGCCGTGAAGAACTTTCTGGTAAAGTACGGCGCCAGTCCCAGCCAGATTCAGACCGCCTCGGACGGCAAGCGCGTTCCGAAGGTCTCCGGCCGTTCTCCGGAAGCCCGGTTCATGAACCGGCGAGTGAATGCCACGGTGACCGACCCTAGCGGAAAAGTGGTTGGAGACGGGGGCATGGGCGACGCCATCGAAGGCCTGCAAAAGGCCCTGGCCGCGGCGCAGAAGAAACAGGAAGAGTGCTGCGACGCGATTCTCAAGCGCCTGGACAGGCTCGATGAGATCGCCAACATGCTGCGCGACATGAAGAGAGCTAACGACGATCTTCAAAAGCAGGTGGATGCTCTGAAGTCGGCGCAGGCCTCGACCGACCAGTCCGTCAAGAACCTTCCGAAACCGCTTTCGGCGAACGATGTCACCTCGATTACCGAGAAGAGCGCGGATGAGGCGATCAAGAAGAACCAGATGCCGCGATTCGCCCTGCTCGGGCTGAATGCCGGGGTCGATTCGGAAGGCAAACTGACGTTCTCCGGACGCGGCCGTTACTTTGCGCCGTTCAAGGAGAAGTTTGCGGTTCAGGGCCAAGCCGAATACATGTATTTCCGGGACCGCAAGGAAGGGCAGTTCGACCTCGGCCTTGTGAACCGCTTTAAGGACTTCCAAGCCGGTCTGTTTACCAGCTTCAAGAACGTGCAGATCACGGATCTGAAGAGCGGCGGCACACTGGGCCAGGCTGCGATGACGTTGGATTACATCTTCGGGCGCGGCAAGGTGGGTGTGTTCGGGACGAAAGCGTTTCTCGATAATGCGGTTCTGAGGCGTGAGGCGCTGACGCGCACGATCACCATGGAGACCTTGCTCAAGGCGGTGGACCAGATCGGCGCTCAGACGACCCTGGGTCTCTACAAGGATATTTACCTCGAGGGCAACCTCGGCTATTTGAAGAGCTTCGGCCACGCCGACCGGCCGGGCGGCACGCTTCGCTTTGTGTTCCCCTTCAACCAGTACTGGGCGTTTACGCTGGAAGGCGGCGTGAACGAAACAATGTTGGGAGCAGGAAACAACGGCCGCGTGGTGGCCGGTATTCAACTCGGCAATTTCCTTCGCCCCAAGGAGTACAAGGCCGCGAATCATCCCGTGCCGGTGGATGTTCCCCGCGTGCGGTATGAACTGATTACGCGCAAGATCCGCACGGGCAACGAGGCCCCGATCGCCGACGCGGGACAGGATCAGATCGGCGTGAACGCCGGCCAGATCACTCTCGACGGATCGGCTTCGTATGATCCGGAAGGCGATCCCATCACGTTCGCGTGGGCGCAGACCGGAGGTCCGGCGGTTTCGCTGTCGGGCGCCAACACCGCGAGGGCGACGTTCAACGCGGGTGACGGGCAGCGCTACACGTTCCGCCTGACGGTGACCGACGACAAGGGCGCCTCGGCTGTAGCCAGGGTGACCATCGCCACGCAGAGCGCGCCGCAAGTGCGCATCCTGCGCTTCCTCGCCAATCCGCAAGTGATCAAGGCGGGCGAGCAGGCGACACTCACCTGGGCCGTGGACAACGCCGAGGAAGTCACCATCGACGGCATCGGCAAGGTTGATCCGCGCAGCGGCTCCACCAGCGTTTCGCCCGACCAGACCACCACTTACAAGTTGACCGCCAAGAACAGGGTCAGCGAAGTGAGTGAAACCGTGACGGTATCGGTGCAGCGCGCCGACCCGCGCATCATCTTCTTCCAGGCTTCGCCGATGACGCTGTCTTCGGGCCAGTCCACAACGCTGAGCTGGCAGACGGAGAATGCGGACCAGGTGGAGATCAGCGGCATTGGCGCAGTGGCCCAAGGCGGGTCGCAAGTAGTCACGCCGACGGCTTCCACCACGTACGTCCTCACGGCGCGCAACCGCTTCGGCCAGACGACGGCGCAGGTTGCCGTGTCGGTGAATCCGCCTCCGATGCCGCGCATCGTGCGCTTCACCGCGGCTCCCGCGGAAATTGTCGCGGGTGAGACGTCCTCGCTGGTGTGGCAGGTGGAGAACGCGACCAGCGTCACCATCACCGGTCTTGGCGATCAGCCTATGACCGGATCCGCCAACGTGTCGCCAACGGCCACCACCACTTACACCATCACCGCCAGGAACACGGCCGGCACGGTTACCGCCGAAGCGACAGTGACCGTATTCCCGGCGGTGCGCATCCTCAGCTTCGCGGCGAATCCGCCGGTCTCTCCGAGTCCCGGATCGCCGGTTGTCCTGTCATGGACGACGGAAGGCGCAACCTCCGTCTCGATCGATGGAATCGGAACGGTGCTGGCTAACGGCAACGTCACGGTCAACCCGAGAGTGGACACCACCTACACCATCCGCGCATTCGGACGCCGCAATTCGACGCTTGCGAGCGTGGACGTGAAGGTGACTCCGGGCGGCGGCGGCGGTCCTGTGGCTGACGCAGGTCCGAACCAGGTCACCACCAACAACGAAGTCAAGCTGGACGGCTCGAAGTCGATCAGTCCGGAAGGCCTCGTGATTGGATTCTCGTGGCGCGCGCTTGGCCGGCAGCCGGAGCTGATGCTCGGCGCTGACACGGCTACGCCCACGGTCCGCTTCTCGCCGCTCGCCTTCGGTGAGTACAACTTCGAACTCACCGTAACGGATTCGCGCGGCAGGTTCGCCAAGGCCACCACGAAGGTGTTCTTCGGCGCTTACTGACGCTACTACCTGATAGACGAGGGCCGCTTGCCGATGGGGCACGCGGCCCTTTCTTCATTTCTATGCTGCATCGCCACATCGAGGACTGCTAGACTGCTTGGTTCGAATCGCATTCATGAGAAAAATGCACGTGAAATTCTCATTCCTCATACTGTTGTCCGGGTTGCTGTCCGCGCAGGCTCAGCCCCAGGTGACGATTGCGACGAATCCGCCGGGAATTCAAATCATCGTCGACGGCACATCCTATACGTCTCCGCGCGTTTTTTCCTGGGAAGCGAATTCCACGCACACCATCGGCGCTGTTTCCTCGCTCACCGCGTCAGGAGTGCGGCAGACGTTTCAATCCTGGAGTGACGGCGGGCCACAGACGCATGCCATCACCATCGGAAGCGGCAACGCCGCGTACACCGCGACATTTGCGCTGTTCTATCTGCTGACCGCGAGCACAAGCCCCGCTGGAGTGGGCAGCATCATCGCCACGCCGGATTCGCCCGACGGCTTCTACCCTCCCGGGTCGGTGGTGCAATTGCAAGCCTCGGCTCAACCGGGCTATACATTCAGCTCATGGAGCGGCGACGCCTTCGGCGCCAGTCCAAACTTCTCTCTTACGATGTCAGCGCCACGCAGCGTAGCCGCGGCCTTCACCTCCCTGCTTTCTCCGGTGACCATTCAAACCTCGCCGCCTGGCTTGACGATTGCGGTGGACGGCTTCAATTACATCGCTCCGAAGACATTCCAGTGGGTATCGGAGACTTCGCACACCATCGCCGCAGTGACGCCGCAAGGCGCGGGGACCACCCGCTACGCTTTCACTGCCTGGAGCGACGGAGGAGCGGTCTCCCATACCGTGGTGGCTCCTTCGACGGCCACGACCTACACGGCGGCATTTCGCACACAGTACAAGCTGACGGCGAGCGTCAGCGCCGGGGCGGGTTCTGTTTCCGCAAGTCCGGACGCCGCGGATGGTTTCTACGATGCCGGTTCGGTGGCGCAGTTGACGCCGCAGCCCGCCGCCGGATTTCAACTTGCCGCCTGGGGAGGGGACGTGTCGGGAAACGCGAGTCCGCTCGCGGTGTACATGACGGCTGCGCGCAATGTGAGCGCCGCGTTCGGCCCCGCATCGCCCTGCACGTACGCTCTGGGGAACTCTACCACCTCGGTGAGTCCGTCCGGCGACATCCGCGCGGTGAACGTCATTGCGGGGACGGGCTGCGCCTGGCAAGCCGCTTCGAACATCTTCTGGATCAGCGCCGTCTCGGGCGTATCGGGGGTAGGGAACGGGATTGTGCGATTGCGGATCGAGCCCAATCCGAACGGGACTTCGCGCGCCGCTACCATCACTCTGGCGAGTGTTCCCTACACCATCAACCAGCCGGGAGCGGGCTGCCAGGTGAGCCTCACGGGACCCAATCAGACGCTGCCTGCCGCGGCGGCGGTGAATCAGCTCAACATCACCGCCAATTCCGGTTGCCAGTGGACCGCCTCCGTTGCGCCAACCTGGGTTACGCTTCCCGGCCTGTCTGTGGGATCAGGTTCGGGCTCGCTTGTTTTTTCCGTTGGCACGAACCAGGACACCAGCCCGCGGACCGGATCGGTAGTGGTGGGCGGACAATGGTTCCCGCTTATCCAGAAGAACCTTGCCCCCGTGGAGCAGTTCACCGACGTGCCCGCAAGCTATCCGTTCTTCGACGCCATTTCGCTTCTGAGGGTAAACAAGATCACGCCAGGCTGCGGCGGGACGCAGTACTGTCCTGACGCGCCCATGACACGCGCGGAAATGGCGGCGTTTCTGGTGCGCGCGCTGTATGGGGAGAATTTTTCCTTCGCCTCGCAGCCTAATTTTACGGACGTGGGGCCGGGCCATCCTTACTTCGCCTACATCCAGAAGCTGAGCGAAATCGGCGTCACCAACGGGTGTACGGCCACCACCTATTGCCCCGACGCCGCCGTGACGCGAGGGCAGATGGCGGCGTTCGTGGTACGGGCGCGGCTCGGCATTACCTTTGCCGATACGTTTCCCTATCCCTCCGCGGCATTGTTCGACGATGTTCCCGTTTCGAACGTCTTCTTTCCCTATGTGCAAAAGATGAAGGAACTGGGAATCACCAGCGGATGCACGGCGACGCAGTACTGTGCGAACGACACCAACACGCGCGGGCAGATGGCGGTGTTCCTCACGCGCGGATTTCTGACGCCGTGATTCCCAACGAAACCATCGCCACGGCCATTCCCGGAAGCTTTCGGGGGCGCGGGGACGTCACCCATTGCGACTGTCTGGCGGCGGGCCGGTCTCCCGGGTTCTTCGTGTAGACGCGGCGGCGCTGCTGCCTACTGGCCGATCCGGCATGCCGACCCCAGTGCGGCCGAGATCGTCCGCTGCACATCCACCACATCGCAGCGGCTGTTTCCGTCCAGGTCGCCATATCCGCAGGCGGTGATGGCCAGGGCGGCGTTCACCTCGAGTTGCACGTCGACGACGTTCGTCGCCCCGTCTTCATTCACATCGCAGGAGCGGGCGCGGCCGGAATCCGGATCTATCAGGAATATGGAGTCATCCACCGCTTCGAAGTTCGAGCCCAGGACGCTGCTCAGCGTGGAGAGATTGTTGTTGTTCCAGCGGGAATCCGGCGCTCCGGAAATGAACCATGCCGAACCGTTGTCGGCAAGAATCATGCCGTATTTCTTCAATGCCCGCAGAATGACCTGGACGTCGGCGGGATAGCCGGAAATATCGAAGGATGCCTTCAATCGGAAGCGCTGCCCCATCGGGGGATACTTCAGATCGGTGAGGCTGGAGGCGTAGTGCCGCGCCGGCCACACGTAGCCCTTGAGCGTCTGCGGCACGGTCAAACGGATGGCGTGCTTGATCTCCCCCGCGGCGACTTCATCGTAGCGGACCAACCCCGGGAAGACCGGCAGGCCCGCTGCGTCGGCCGAGGTCCACCCGGCAGGGCGCAGAGCGTGCGACTTGAGATCGAAAATTGCGCCGGAACCGGCTTGCCAGCCTGCCGTCTGCGGATAGGCGCTGTACAACTCGTAGAGGATGCAATTGGCGGTGTCGATGGCGATCGCGTGGCGGTCACCCGTGCTCGAGCTGCCACCTTCGATGGGAGCGTTCAAGGGAATCGCGTAAGGGCCGGCATCGCTCTCATCGGCGTAAGTGAAGGTTGCCGGGTACTTCGTCTGCGACCCGGAGACCGTAAGGAAAGGGATGCCGATCGGCGCGCCCTGGTAGAGGCCAGAGCCAAAGTCGGCGTGCAGATGGAGGCCTGTTCCGATGGTAGTGACGAGCGTCGCCGAGTTTGCCGCCACCGGGAGTTGATCGACGGGCATGTTCCAGATGTTGTTGGCGGGAAAGACGGCGCAGGACCCGATGACAGGCTGGGCGCCGAGTGGAACGGCCGCCGGCAGTAATAGAGAGAGGACGCAGTACCGAATCGTCACACAAACCTCTTCCCAGTGTGCCGGTGCGGCGCCGCCGGATTCAATCGGGGCTTTACCTCAGACATCACACAGAAGGAAGTTCGATGGTCACCAGCAGGCCGGGATTGGCGTTGGCGGCAGATATGGAGCCTCCGTGCAGTTCCACTGCCCGGCGGGCAATCGAGAGCCCGAGCCCGGTTCCTTCGCCGGATTGCCCTTCCACGCGGTAGAAGGCATCAAACAACAGCGGCAGGGATTGTTCCGGAACCCCGGGGCCATGGTCGCGAATGCGTACCACGGCCTTGCCGCCGGCGGACTCGATCGAGACTTCCACCGCGGTGGCTTCGGGCGCATAACGAAGAGCATTTCGCACTACGTTCTCCACCGCGCGGCGGAGGAGTTCGCCGTCGCCCTTCACGAAGACGGCGTCCGGCCCTGAAACCTTTACCGCGCCCTCGAGTTCGACCCCCGCGGCCACGTCGTCCAGCAGTTCGCGCAGATTGAGTCGATCGCGCTCGAGGGAACCCGGATGCGACTCGGCTCGCGCCACTTGCAGCAGGTTCCCCACGAGTTCATTCAAGCGGTCGGCCTGCTTTTGGATGAGGTCCAGTTCCTTTGCCGGATCCTTGCTGGTTCGGGCGAGTTCGACAGCCACGCTGAGGCGCGTCAGCGGAGAGCGAAGCTCGTGCGAGACATCGAGCAGCAGCCGCTGCCGCGCTTCCACGAGTTGCTGCAGCCGCTCCGCCATCTGGTTGAACGTTACGGCCAGATGACCCACTTCATCGCTTCGAATCACGGGCGCGCGCGCGGTCAGATCGCCCTTGCCGAGCCGCACAGCGGCCGCTTCCACGCGCCGCAGCGGGTTCGTCAAATAGCGCGCCAGCCAGTAGCTGAGCAACAGGACCGAGCCGATGACCCAGATATGCTCGGGGATGAAGAGAGGAAACGCCCTGAATCGGGGCGGAGGATAGAGCAGCAGGAAGGCCTGGCCGTCGGAGGTAGGGCGCCCCAACAGCAGCCTTCCGCGCTCGCGCATCAGAAGGAAGCGGCTGTGCCGCAGCCGGCTCACCAGGCGCGAGCGATCCTCGCCATCGGCCAGGTCGCGGCCTTGCCGGTTCACGAGATGACCTTCCATGTGCGTGGTTTCTTCCAGACGGTTCATCCACGAAGCGAATTGCGAGGGGCCCTCCACGCGATAGATACGCCACGCTTCATCCGCCGTGAACTGCATCACGCGGCCGGGCCACGGTCCCGCATGAGCCGGGTCAGGCAAGGCAAGATTCATCAGGACGACGGACCCCAGGCTGGTGATGAGCGCCGTTACCACCAGCCAGAGCAGGATCTTGGCGAACAGCGAGTTCATTCGTCTGCTTCCCGCGCGTTGCGGCAGAACTGGTACCCCACGCCGCGCACCGTGCGGATCAGCGTGCGCCCAGGCGCGGAGGCGCGCGAGGTCTCGAGCTTTTTCCGCAGATGGCTGATGTGGACATCGATGGCGCGGTCAAAAGGCGACGCCTTGCGCTGGTAGAGCGCCTCCATGATCGCATCCCGCGAGAGTACGCGGCCCGCCGCCTGCATCATTGTCTGGAGAACGTCGAACTCCACCGTGGTCAGTTCCACCTTCTGCCCGTCGAGGGTCACTTCCCGCGAGGATGGGTCGAGCCGCACTCCGTTCACCTCGAGCCGCTCGGAGCGGGCCTCTTCGCGCGGCTCCATTCTCCGCAGAATGGCGCGCAGCCTGGCGCTCAGTTCCCGCGGATTGAAAGGCTTCGGCAGGTAGTCGTCGGCGCCCAGTTCCAGGCCGACGATGCGGTCGATATCCTCGCCTCTGGCGGTGAGCATCAACACGGGAATGCGGCTGGTTTCGCGCAGCTTTCGCAACACTCCGAAGCCGTCCAGTTTGGGCAGGCCGATATCGAGCACCACAATGTCCGCCGCGCCGGCGCGCGCCGCCTCGAGACCGCTCAGGCCGTCGTGCGCGGCAGTGACGTCAAAGCCCTCGCGGCGCAGGAACTGGTCGAGCAGGCCGCATAACTCCGTGTCGTCATCAATGAGAAGCACGCGCACGGCCATACTGTAACATGCCGTGCCCGGCCGGGCCGCAAAGATTTGTAAATGCGAATTTACAAACTCTTACAGGCATCACATTTGCGGTTAAGAGTGCGCCGCTAGCCTCGGAATCAGGAGGTTATCCAAACACCATGTCCAACCGGAAAAAAGTATTGATCGCCGTGGTAGCTGCGCTGGCATTGCTGGCCGGCTCCGGGGTGATCTGGGCGCAGATGGGTCCGAGGTTCGGTCCCTTCGGGATGCACCGCGGGCAGCGGATGCTTCAGTTCGCCACGGACTATCTCGATCTGACCGCATCGCAGCAGGCGGAGGCGAAAGCGCTGTGGCAGACCACACACCAGGCGAACCAGAACGCCATCACACAACTCAAGCAGGCGGCCGAGCAGGCGCGCGAGGCCGTGAAGGCCGGCAAGTCCGACGCTGAGTTGCAGCAGATTGCCAACAGCATTGGCCCGCTGGTCTCTCAGATTGCCGCCAATGACCTGAAGTCCATGTCGAAGTTCTATGCCGCGCTGACACCCGATCAGAGGGCAAAGCTCGACCGGCTGCATGAAAACATGAGGGCGCGCTTCATGGAGCGTCACCACCCCCAGGCCCCTCAGAGCGCGAAGTAATGCCGCGAGCCACGCCCTGATCGTGATTCTTGAAGACACTCGAACTACAATACTGTCAATGCGGTAAAGCGGCGGGCATTCTCAGCGTATGCCCGCCCTTGGAAACTCGCTCTCAGCCATCTTTCACTCATAGACCGAAACATCTCGCCGTTGCGCGTGTTCGAATGGTTGTGCAACGGAGGAGGCATGAAAACAATCTTCGCTGTGATGATGTTCTCGGTCGTGGGGTTCAGTCAAACTGCCGCGCGGGTGATGACGGATCGCGCCGCGGCGCGCTTTCTCGATCAGGCGACCTGGGGACCGACGCCGGAATCGATTTCGGAACTGACACGATCGGGCATCCCGGACTGGCTGGGGGCGCAGTTCGCAGCCGAACCGTCGGATTTACCCGACCAGCCTATACTCGACTCCGCCGGAAAGTCAAACGGCAATCTCGGGCCGGTGCAGGCGGCGTTTTTCGTGAATGCCGTGAACGGGCGGGATCAACTGCGCCAGCGCGTGGCGTTCATTCTGTCTCAGATATGGGTGGTTTCGCAGGTGTCGGTCCGTCCCGCATACGCCTTTCCGCCATACTGGCGAATCTTCCGGGACAATGCTTTCGGCAATTACCGCGACATCATCAAAGCCGTAACACTCAGCCCCGCCATGGGGACTTACTTGAACGTGGCAAACAACCGCAAAGCGAATCCCGCGAAAGGCACTGCCGCCAACGAAAATTACGCGCGTGAACTAATGCAGCTCTTTACGCTGGGGCTGATCGAACTGAACCCCGACGGCAGCCCGGTGCTGGACTCGAGTCATCAACCAGTGCCCACTTACAATCAGGCCGTGGTGACCAACATGGCGAAGGTCTTGACCGGCTGGACCTATCCGGTTGCGCCGGGCGCCGCCTCCAGAATCAACAATCCACCGTATTACCTCGGCCGGATGATCGCGGTGGAGGCCCAGCACGACGTCACGTCCAAGGCGATCTTCCACAACATCACCATTCCCGCCGGGCAGAGCGCGGAGCAGGATCTGGAAAGCGTGCTGGATGCCTTGATGGCGCAGCCAACGATGGCGCCATTCGTCTGCCGGCAACTGATCCAGCACATGGTCACCAGCAATCCGAGCCCGGCGTACATCCGGCGCGTGTCTCAAGTGTTTACGAGCACCCAGGGCGACATGAAATCGGTCATTATCGCGATTCTCACGGACAGCGAAGCCCGCTCCGGCGACAATCCCGCCGCTGCCGGGAGCGCAACGTTCGGCCATCTTCGTGAGCCGGTTCTCTTCCTGTCGAACCTGGCGCGCGGGCTGAACGCAACCATCGCTTCCGCGAACGGCCTCAATCGCTACGCCGCCGCATTGGGCGAAAACCTGTTCAACGCGCCCAGCGTATTCAGCTATTTCTCGCCAATGAGCCGCATTTCCGGCGGGCTGCTCGGCCCGGAATTCCAGATCTATTCGACGCAGACTGCCGCCGATCGCGCCGATACCGTCAACACGGCGATCTACGGGAAGCTCGACGGCTCCACCACGCTCGATCTGTCGCCGTTTATCGCCAGGGCCGGAAATGCGGACGATCTGCTCGATTCCATCAGCTACGTTTTCGTGCATAGCGGGATGTCGCGGGCGCTCAGGCAGGCGGCGAAGGATGCGGCTGATGCAGCGGGCACGCCCAGGGCCAAGGCGCAGGCCGCGCTGTACATCGTCCTGACATCAAGCGAATACCAGGTGCTTCAGTAAGGAGGAGGAAGACAGCAATGATTACACGACGAGGATTTGTACGGGTTGCGACCGCTTCCGTGGGGACATTGGCGCTGCGGCCGTTTGGGCTGCTGCCCGCCATGGCGCAGAGCGGCTCCGATTATCGCGCGCTGGTATGCGTCTTTCTGTTCGGCGGCAACGATTCCAACAACACTATCGTTCCCATGGATGACGCAAGCTTCAAGGCTTACACATCCATTCGAGGCGGCCTGGCGCTTACGGCGTCGCAGTTGGCCCCCACAGTCTATAGCGCGGCGAACGCGCCGTACGCTTTCCACGGGAAGCTGGCGGAGCTGTCGGATCTGTTTTCGTCGAAAGAGCTGGCCGTGGTGGCGAACGTGGGACCGCTGGTGCAGCCGGTGACGCGCGCCGTGTATCAGGCGCAGCAGGCGCCGCTTCCGATGAACCTGTTTTCGCACTCCGACCAGCAGTTGCAGTGGCAGACTTCGGTGGCGCAAGGCAACAGCCCGACGGGATGGGCGGGACGCGTGGCCGATTATATCGAGTCGCGGAAGATCAATTCGTCAGGCTTCCCGGTATTCTTCTCGGTGGCGGGAAACGCATTGCTTGGCGCGGGTGTGTCCACGCAGCCGGTGGCAGTCGCGCCCGGCCGCAGCCTGCAGCTTGCGGGGTTCAACAACACCGCCGCCTCGCAGGCGCGATGGCGCGCGCTCAACGGCCTGCTGAAGCTCGATTCGGGCGTGTCACTGGCGCAGGCGGCGAACACCACGCTGTCCAACAGCATCGGCGACGCCACGGCTCTCAGCCAGGCGCTCGAAAAAGGCACGCCGCTCAAAACGCAATTTCCGTCCTCCTCCCTCGGGGCGCAATTGAAACAGGTGGCGCAGGTCATCCAGATAGCCGGCTACCTCGGGATGAGCCGGCAAATCTTCTTTTGCTCGATCGGGGGATTCGACACACACACCGGGGAGATCGCGGCGCACAACACGCTCTATCCGCAAGTAAGCCAGGCAATGGCGGCTTTTTATGCGGCGACCCAGGAGATGGGCGTCGCGCAGGACGTCACCACTTTCACGGAATCCGATTTCAGCCGCACGTTCCAGCCTACCGGAGGCGACGGCAGCGACCATGCGTGGGGCAGTCATCACCTGGTGGTGGGCGGCGCGGTGAAGGGCGGGCAGATCTACGGCTCGTTCCCCACTTTTGCGCTGGGCGGTCCGGACGACACGGATACCCGCGGCCGGTGGATTCCCGGCATTTCGGTGGACCAGTACGGCGCCACGCTGGCCTCCTGGTTCGGAGTTCCGGCAACGGAGCTTGCCACGGTATTTCCAAACATAGGCAACTTCCCCGCGCAGACTCTCGGTTTCCTCGGGTAGCGGCGCGGTTGATGGAGCCTCACTACGCCGGCTCCTCAGAGCGCGCGGGGATGCTAGCATAAACCACGCCATGAGCGTGACTCTCGAAGACATTGTTGCCGCGCGCGAGCGGATAGCCGGGGCGGTTTCCCTGACTGCGTGCTCCCATTCCATCCCCCTGTCCGAAGCGTGCGGCTTCGAGGTCTATTGCAAGCGCGAGTATCTGCAAGTGACGGGCAGTTTCAAAGAGCGCGGCGCGCGAAACGCCCTGCTCAGCCTTTCCCCCGAGCAGCGCTCACGGGGAGTCATCGCCGCCTCGGCAGGGAACCATGCTCTTGGGCTGGCCTACCACGGCAAGCTGCTCGGAATTCCCGTAACAGTCGTAATGCCCAAACAGAGCCCGCTGATCAAGAGCGAAACCTGCCGCCGCTACGGCGCGAAGGTTCTGCTTCATGGCGAATCGCTGGTGGACGGGAAGGAACTGGCCGATCAGATGGCCGCGAAGGAAGGGCTTCGCTACATCAACGGCTATGACGACGCGGAGATCATCGCGGGGCAGGGAACCATTGGTCTCGAGGTGCTGGAGCAGGTTTCGGAAGCTGACGCGGTGGTCGTGCCCATCGGGGGCGGCGGACTGATTGCCGGCATTGGCGTTGCGGTGAAGGCTCTCCGGCCCTCGATCGAACTGGTGGGTGTCGAGCCGGAAAATGCCGACAGTTTTTCCCGCGCTCTGGCTGCCGGGCGGGTCATTACCGCCGAGCTTGGCCCCACCCTCGCGGACGGCCTGGCCGTGGCGCGTGTAGGCGAACGCGCGCTCCGCATTGCCCGCGCGCATATCGACCGCATCGTCAAAGTGACCGAAGACGAAATCGCGCTCGCCATTCTGCGCCTTGTCGAGTTGGAAAAAGGCGTGGTGGAAGGCGCCGGGGCCGCCTCGCTCGCCGCCTGTCTCAGCCGGAAGCTGGTGCACTTGCGGCGGAAGAAAGTGGTCCTCATTCTCTGCGGCGGCAACATCGATCCGATGATCCTCAGCCGCGTGGTGGAACGCGGCCTGGTCACGGACGGGCGGCTGTGCCGGTTCACCGCAGTCATCAGCGACCGGCCGGGAGGGCTCGCGCAGTTCGCCTCCCTGGTGGCTTCCACCGGAGCCAGCATCAAAGAGGTTCTTCACGACCGCGCCTTCTCCGGACCCAATGTGATGGCCGTCAACGTACACTGCACCATCGAGACCCGCGACAGGCATCACAGGGCCGATTTCTTCGTGCGCATGAAGGAAGCGGGCGTGCGCATTCTCAACCGCGACGTTTACGAATAGGCGGTCAGCGCATTCTCCGCATCATCACGATCTGTCCGGCATGATAGGTGTTGTGCTGCGCCACGCCGGCCAGCACGTCGAAGTACGGCAATCCCGGGCCTTTCTCCGTTACCGTGCGCTCCATGAGCCGTTCCTCAGGGAACTGCTCGAGCGCCGCCAGCAGGCCGTTCACGGCGCTCTCGAGGTCCTGTTGCGCCTTTCCCCAGTTCTCGGCGTTGATTTCCCCGGTGGCGGGAAAGTCGCCGCGCAGCGGTTCGTTGTGGTGGCTGCCCTCGAGGCGCCCGGTTACCTCTTCCATCCATGCCGTCAGGTGGAGCATCAACTTCCACGCGCTATGGAGGTTCGGCGCCGGCGACCATGCCGCCTCCTCCGCGCTCAACCCGGCAATGCTCTCCTTCACCGAGGGACCGTGCCAGGCGCGGCCTTCCACGCTGCGCCGGATCACCTTCTCCAAACGTTGTTTCACGTTCATTCCCTCACTTTGCCACAATGGAAGAACTCCGCCTTGACCACCCACCCGAAACGCGACTGGATAGGGCCCCTCTACGCGCTGATTGCCGCCATCGGCTTTTCTGCCAAGGCGATCTTCATCAAGATCGTCTATGCCCAATCGCGCGTCGACTCGGTGACGCTGCTTGCGCTGCGGATGCTCTTCGCCCTCCCGTTCTTTCTATGGATGGCCTGGTTCAGCGGGCGCAGGACTTCCGCCGCCATCACCCGCCGGGACTGGATGGCTCTCGCGTGGCTCGGGTTTCTTGGCTACTATTTCGCCAGCCTGCTCGATTTCCTCGGCCTGCAATATATATCTGCCGCCCTGGAACGCCTGATTCTGTTCCTCTACCCCACCATCGTCATGGTGCTGGCGGTGGTGATGTATGGCAAACCGGTGCATGGCCGCGAGGTGCTGGCGCTTCTGCTTTCGTTCTCCGGCATCGCCGCCGTGTTTGTCAGCGACCTGCGGCTGAGCGAAACGCCGCGGGCGTTGTGGACCGGCGGAGCCTTGGTCTTCTCGAGTTCCGTTGCCTATGCTTTTTATCTGGTGGGCAACAACGATCTCATTCGAAGACTCGGCGCCATGCGGTTCACGGGGATTGCCGCGTCCATCTCCGCGGTGTTCGTCCTGGGGCACTTCTTTGTGACACATCCTGTCGCGGCGCTGCGGATTCCACCCGCCATGTACAGCCATGTGCTGGCCCTGTCCGTGGTTTCCACCGCGCTCCCGATTTGGATGACGTCCGAAGCCATCCGCAGAGCCGGCCCCAGCCGTGTCGCCATCATCGGATCGGTGGGCCCGATCTTCACCATCTGGATGGGCGGACTTTTTCTCGGCGAGCCCGTGACCGCCATCACCATGCTCGGCGCGCTTCTCGTCCTCGGCGGAGTGATGCTGGTCACGAAGCTGGGTTGAACTCACTGTGTGCGCTTCGCGGTTATCTCGAAGGCATTGTCGCCGAACTCTACTTTGAGCTTCATCTCGTTTCCGCTCACCTTGCCGCTGTAAGTGAACTTGCCGAAAGGACGCTCGGCGGTGAACGAAATGCTGTCACCGCTGATCTTGCCGTTCTCGATCGGAGTCTGGTCCTGCGACCCCGCTACCGTGCCGGTCAGTTTGTCTCCATCCGCTTTGAAGTGGAACGTATTGGTGCGCTGCTGGCCGTCGGGACTGGTGAACTCCGCCTTCCAGGTACCATTGACATCCGCCGCCGCGGCCAACCAGAGGGACCCGAGGACGGCGAAACAAAGCAACACGCGATTCAGCATGGTGTGTGATCTCCTTCCTGGTACAATACACCCACTCGAGTTGGCGTGACTGTCGCCGGTCACGGGGAGCCGCCCGACTAAAGGGATGCCACCTTGCGCCGCATCAGAAGAAAGTAGCCGCCGAGCAAGGCGAGCAATGCGCCGTTGGCAGCCAGGACCACGGGAGCCGTATACAGCGGAATCAATGCGCCGGTGACGAGACTTCCAATCGGCATTCCGCCGCGGAAGGCGACATTGAAGACGCTCATCACGCGTCCACGCATCTCATCGGAAGTAATGAGTTGCACAAGCGAAGTGATCATTGCGAAGCAGGAGATGAGCGCCGCGCCGCCAAGGAACAGGAACACGCAGCTTACCCACAAGGTTTTCGAAAGCGCGAAGCCCGCCATCATGGAGCCGAACACGACGAGCATGATCAAAGCCAACAGTCCCTTCTGCCGGATATGTCCGACAGCGGCCACCAGGAGCGCTCCGGCCACCGACCCCGCGCCGGATGTGGACAGCAGCAGCGAATAGGTGTTGGCGCCTTCATGAAGCACATTCTTGGCGAAGACCGGGAGAAAGACCACAATCGGCAGGCCGAGCATGGTCATGCAGAAGGCCAGGAAGATCAGCGATGCCATCGCCGCCTGGCGGCGAATAAAAGAAAACCCCTCTTTCATGCTCTCGATCATGGACTGATGCTTCTCGGTGGGAACGTAGCGTTCATTCAGGAAAAGCAGCGACAGGATGACGGCGATGAACGAGACGCCGTTTAGCGAGAAGCACCAGGTGGCGCCCAGTTGGGCCATGGCGATTCCGCCGACCACGGGGCCGATGACGCGGGCGAGGTTGAACTGAATGGAATTGAGGGCGATGGCATTCGGCAGGTCCTCGCTCTTCACCAGCCGCGGAATCAGTGCCTGATACGCCGGTCCGCCAAAGGACTGCGCCAGACCGCTGCAAAAGGAAAGCGACAGGATATGCCACACCTGCACTTTGTTCAGCGCCAGCAGGGTGGCCAGGAGAAAGGCGCTGCTCATCTGGATGACCTGCGAGGTAATCAGAAGATGGCGGCGGTCTTTGCGATCCGCGACAACGCCGCCCACCAGCGAAAACAGGAGGATCGGGACTTCGCCGAGGAACGAATCGAGTCCCAGCAGGAACGAGGATTTCGACAACTCGAGGACGAGCCAGCTTTGCGCGAGTTTCTGCATCCACGTCCCAATGCTGGAAGTGCACGCGCCAAGCCACATGAGCCGGAAATCCCGGTACTCGAATGCCTTGAAAACCCGCTTTACCAAATGGAGGATCCTTAGGGCAGCGGCTTCTCACGGTGAATGAGATGCAGAATGTTCCCGTCTCCATCCTTAAAGAACACCAGGCGGTTGCCCTGATTGTTGTAGGGTTCGCCGAGGAATTCGACGCCGCGCGCCTGGAGTTCGGCGTAGCCGGCGTCGAAGTCGTCAAGGGCGATGGCGAGATGACGGATGCCGGGTTCTTTCATGCCGGGCGTCTGCGCCATGACCCCATCGGAGGGGATGATCTCGAGCATCGATCCGTTGGGAGCCTTGACGAAGTAGAAAACGTCATAGCTGAAGTTGATATGGAAGCCGAGATAGTCCACATACCACTGTGCGAGCTTCTTCGGGTCGGGAGAGGCGATGGCCGTGTGTTCGAGTCCTTGAAACATCACCGTGATTCTAACAGGAACGGGTTGATGGACGCGGCGCCTCACCGATCGAGCGGAATTTCGAAGTACAGCAGTTCTTTCCCTGTCTGCGCCTCGACAATTCCGTGAATGTAGACGTGGGAGCCCTTCAGATGCTGCGTCTGGAAATAGACAAACCCGTGCGCGGATTCGCCGGGAGGCAGCATCTTCGCGTTCATTGCGTAGCCCTCGATCTCGAAACTGGCGAGCTTGTTTTTGTGCTTTCGGGGAATGGGATTGGGAATCGGGCTGCCGCCGAAGTTCGGGCGCCGCGGCCCTTCGATGTACTGTACGTCCGAGGCGGGAGTTGCGTCGACGCGGTAGCGGTCCGGGGTGACATAGGTAATCTGCATCTGGCGGAGGCTGAGCGTCTTTCCGCTGTCATTCTGCATCACGAGCAGCACCGGGAGAACCCCGTAGGCGCTGAGGTTCAGTTTTCCGAAGGCGGATTTCATCTGCTCCGGGGTGGTGTAGGGCACGGCGGCGATGGTGAGGCCTTCGCTCGACTGTTTGGTGGGGTAGGAGGCTGCCGGCTCGGCGTGGAAGCGCTTGTCCTTGTCCGCGGCCCAAGCGGTTATACTCAGGAGGAGTAATAACCAAGACCTGCGCGTGCTCATTTACTTCCTCTACCGGCTGTCGGGAATACTTTGCTTTCCATTGATCCTACTGTACCTTCTGAGCCGCGGAATGCGCGACCGGCGGTATTGGAGCGGCTTTGGCGAGCGGCTGGGCGGCGCGCCGCCGGCATTCCAACCGACGGTTCCCGGCGGCATCTGGTTGCATGCGGTTTCCGTGGGCGAGGTGATCTCGGCGGTGGAACTTCTGCGCCAATTGCGGGAGCAGTTCCCTTCCCAGCGGCTCTATGTCTCGGTGACCACGGTGGCGGGACGGCAGATCGCCGAGTTGCGGCTGAAAGCGACCTGTGACGGAATCTTCTATGCTCCGGTGGATCTGTGCTGGGTGGTGCGGCGCGTGCTCCGGCGCATCCGGCCGCAACTGGTTGTGGTGATGGAGACGGAGATCTGGCCGAATCTCTACCGCGAAGCAAAGCGCTTCGGATGCGGGCTGGTGGTGATCAATGGCCGCATTTCCGACAAGGCATTCCCGAGATATCTCCGTCTGCGGGGATTCTTCCGCGCCGTGCTGCGGTGGCCGGACGCGATTCTCGCCCAGAACCGGATCGCGATGGAGCGTTATCTTGCGCTCGGCGCCCCCGCAGCGAGAGTGCGAAACACCGGGAACCTGAAGTACGATTTTCGCGCGGCCGGGCTGGAGCCGCCGGCGATGGTGCGGCTGTTGGCCGCGAAACTCCAGCCCTCCGCGGTGTGGATTGCGGCGAGCACAATGCCTCCCGCGGCGGCGGGCGATCCGGATGAAGATGACGTGGTCATCGAGGCGTTCCAGAGCGTGGCCGCGGCCAATGAGCGGCTCCTGCTGATCCTGGTGCCGCGCAGGCCGGAGCGCTTCGCGGATGCGGCGGAAAAGATGGAGCGCGCGGGAGTGCGGTTCCTGCGCCGCTCGGAACTCACCGAGGAAAGCTCGCTGAGGCTGCCGGGAGTTCTGCTGGTGGACAGCATGGGGGAATTGAGTTCCCTGTTTCCGCTGGCGGATGTCGTGTTCATGGGGGGCACGTTTCCCAGGCGCGGCGGGCACAACATTCTCGAGCCGGCGTTCTTTGCGAAGCCCGTCATCATTGGGCCTCACATGGAAAACTTCCCGGATATCGCGGAGGAGTTTCGCGCGCAGGGTGGAGTGTACGCCGCCGATAGCCCGGCGCAACTGGCGGAGGCGGCGAACCATCTGCTGGCTGACCTCGCTTTACGAACGCGCATCGGGGAGAAGGCCCGGCAGTTGACGGAAGGACGGAGGGGAGCGACGGCACGGGCCGTAGCAGCGGTGCGCGAGAGCTACTCCGAAGCCGTGCCGCGCAAGGTGCATCCGTTTGCGGCGATCGCGTTGCTCGGCCCGCTTTCCTTGCTCTGGCGGGCAGGAACGGCGTGGGACAGACGGCGCAAGCTTGCGCAATCCGGGAGCCTCCGGGCGCCGGTTATCAGCGTGGGAGGAATTGCCGCGGGAGGCACCGGCAAGACGCCCTTCACTCAGCACATCACGAAATGGATGCGTGAGGAAGGATTCAACCCCGCCATTCTGACGCGGGGATACAAGCGGGGATCACCGGAGAGGAGCACGGTGCTTGCCGCGGGCGCGGTGTGTCCCGTGGCGCGGACCGGCGACGAGGCGCAGATTCTGTTGCGCGCGGGAATCGCTTCACTCGGCATCGGCGCGGACCGTCTGGCGACCGGCAGGGAGTTGGAGCGGAAACTGCGGCCCGGCGTGATCGTGCTGGATGACGGATTCCAGCACTGGCGCGTGCGAAGAGACGCGGACATCGTAATGCTGGATGCGCTCGACCCGTTTGGCGGCGGAGCGCTGGCGCCGCTCGGGAGACTGCGGGAACCGCTGAGTTCGCTTGGAAGGGCGTCGGCATTTGTGGTTGCCCGGGCATCCATTCCCACGCCGTGGAGGGGGCTCGAGAAAAGGCTGAAAGAATATCAGCCGGATGCGCCGGTTTTCTACAGCCGCGTGGCTCCGGTGGAGTGGGTGGCCGTGGACGGTACGGAACGGTCTCCGGCCGGCAAGCCGCCTTCGAGTCCAGCCGCGGTATTTTGCGGCTTGGGGAATCCGGCGGCGTTCCATGGCACATTGCATGACCTGCGGATTGAGCCGGTGTTCTCGTGGGCATTCGGAGATCATCATCATTACCGGGTCCGCGAGTTGCAGCGCCTGGCGCACCAGGCACAAGCGGCGGGCGCGCGCATTCTGCTGACAACCGAGAAGGACTTGATGAATCTGCCCGCGGATGCGGCGGCGCACGTAAAGCCATTGCGGATTTATTGGCTGCGCATGCGGCTCGAAATGGAGCGGGAAGAGGAGTTCTTCGAATGGCTCCGCGAGATCTGCTCGCGGTCTGAAGACATAGGTTATTTGCACAGATAAGCGCGCGACGGGGAGCCGGGAGGGTGTGTTATGCTGATTCGACATTAGGGAAATGCCTCATCGAACAGCACTTCCCAAGATCTGTATTGCTCTTGGGTTATCCAATATAGACACGCTGATGGCCCATGCCCGGCACGAGGCTGAATCCGGAGAGACTTTTCTCGAGTTCCGGCTCGACTACCTGCCCCGGCCCGAGCAGGGAGCCAGAGCAATCAGAGAGTTTATGTCGCAATATCCCCAATGCACCCTGCTCGCCACCTGCCGCCGGCACCAGAATCACGGACATTTCAACGGCAGCATTGAAGAGCAGGTGAAGATTCTCGAGTCAGCCATCGACGCGGGCGCGCGCGCCGTGGACATCGAGATCGAAAGCGCGGAAAATATCCAGCACAAACTGGACGGGCTGCGGGGACGGGCGTGGCTGATCCTCTCCTATCACAATTACGGAGGCACTCCCTCGCTCGACGCAGTTCTGCGCCGCATGCTGCGCATTCCCGCCGACGCTTACAAACTGGTGAGCACGGCGCGCAAGCCGAGCGACAATTACCGTGTGCTCTCCCTGGCGAAGACGCATCCGCGGAGCCCGCTGGTGCTGCTGGCGATGGGCGAGACCGGGTTCCCCACCCGCGTCCTGTCGACGGCGATGGGCGGTCTCTACACGTATGCGGCGCCCTGGTCCGCGGAAGGAACGGCGGCCGGACAGGTTTCGGCGAAGATGCTGCGCAATCTGTACCGTGTGGAGAAATTCTCGAAGTCCGCCAGGATCTATGGAGTGATTGCTGATCCGGTGCGCCACTCCATTTCTCCCGCCGTTCACAACCGCGCGTTTCAATCGCGGAGGATCGACAGCGTTTATCTCCCGTTCCTGGTGCATCCGCCGCAATTGAAGGATTTCTTCCTGCTGGCGGACAAGATGCCGGTTTCGGGGTTCAGCGTGACGATTCCCCACAAGCAAAAAATCCTGCGCTACCTGGATATTGTGGACCCGCTGGCGCGGCGGATCGGGGCCGTTAATACGGTGTATCGCAAGGCCGGCAAGTGGCGCGGATTGAATACGGACGTGCAGGGAGTTCTGGGGCCGCTCGGAAAGAAGATCCGGCTGGCGAAAGCGAGCGTGCTGGTGGTGGGGAATGGCGGAGCGGCGCGCGGGGCGGCGTTTGCGCTCGCCGAGGCGGGTTCGAAGGTGGCGATTGTCGGGAGAAATCCCGATCGCGTTCGCGCGCTGGCGAAAGCCTGCAACGCGGAACCGCTGATGAAGGAACAATTGGATTCGCGTTATTTCGACGCGCTGGTTCATGCCACGCCGCTCGGAATGTTTCCGCACACCGAGGAGTGTTTCTTCGCGGACCGCATTCCGGGAGAGATCGTATTCGATATGGTGTACAACCCGCTCGAGACATTGCTTCTCAAACGCGCCGGGATGGAGAAGAAAGTGATCATCAACGGGCTTCAGATGTTTCTCGAGCAGGCCGCGCTGCAATTCGAGACCTGGACGGGAGTATCCGCTCCCCGCGCCGCAATGGAGAAGGCTGCTCTCGAGGCGCTGGGACAAGGGCATTGAAGGGCACGAGATGAAACTTCCGCCTCCGCCTGCTCCTGAAGAGGTCCGCTCGCTGGCTCTCGCCGTGGTTGCCCAGGACCGTTTTCCCATGCTGGCCACCGTGGATGGTTCGCAACCTCGCGTGCGGCCGGTTTCTCCGGTGAAGACGGAGGAGTTCACGGTGTACATCGCCTCGATGCGTTCCTCGAACAAGACGGCGGAAATCGAGCAGTGCGCGAAGGTGGAGTTGTGTTACCTGACAAAGGATCACGATCAGGTCCGCATCACGGGGACCGCGGAAACCGTAACGGAGGATCGCGTGCGGCAGGAGATATGGGACGCCAACCCGCTGCTGCGGGCCTATCTGAAATCGGTGGACAATCCGGAATTCCTGCTGTACGTTGTGCGGCCTGCCCATGTCCGGTTCATGCGGGAGTGGGCGCTCGAATATTTTGACGTTCCGCTCGAATAGGACCCGCCGGCTTCCTTACGCGACATCGTACTTCTTAAACCAGGCGAGCATGCGGTTCCAGGCATCATGGGCCTCCGCCGGGCGATAGCCGTCGCGATAGTCGGCATGGAAGCCGTGGGGAGCATCGGGGTAGACGGCGATTTCCGACCTGCTGGTCCCTTTTGCGAGTTCCGCGCGCATCCTCTCGACGGTGTCGGGAGGGATGCCGCGGTCCTGCCCGCCGTAGAGTCCGAGAACGGGGGTCTTCAGCGAGGCGGCGAGGTCGATGGGCTGAACCGGATGCAACGGGTTCGAGGGGCGCGCGAGCACGCCGTACCAGGCCGCCGCAGCCTTCACCTTTGGCTGATGCGCCGCATAGAGCCAGGTGATGCGGCCTCCCCAGGAGAAACCCGTGATGGCGATTTTGGTCCCCTCCAGTTTCCCCGCGGCAATGGCCCATTCGAGCGTGGCGTCGAGATCGTCCATCACCTGGCTGTCGGGTGTTTTCGACACGATCCTGTTGAGGATCTGCCGCACATCGCCGGTTTTTGAGGGGTCGCCCTGACGGAGGAAAAGCTCCGGCGCGATGGCGAAATAGCCGAGTTTTGCCAGACGGCGGCAGACGTCGCGCATGTATTCCTGCACGCCGAAAATCTCTTCCACGACAAGCACAATTGGATATCCGTTCAGGCGCGCCGGGCGCGCGGCATAGGCGGGGATGCTCTTGCCGTCATGCGCCGGGATGGACACCTCTTCCGCGACGAGTCCGCGGGTGTCCGTGGTGATGGCAGCCGCGGCCGGCTGCACGGCAAGCGCAAACCCGGCGGGCAAACGTGTTGTGAGAAATGTGCGGCGGCCTTCCATAATCCTGCTACCAGGGTAATGAATCGACGGGCAGCGGCGCGATAGGATCAAAGCGGAGGAAGGTTCTGGAAGGAGCGGTTTTCCACATACACGGTATTTCGAAGGTATACCGCACGGGGGAGGTGGCGATCCATGCGCTGCGGGGCGTGGATTTCGATCTGTACCCCGGGGAGTTCATTGTTCTGCTGGGTCCCTCCGGCAGTGGAAAATCGACTCTGCTGAACATTCTCGGCGGGCTCGATGTGCCCACGGCAGGGGAGGTCATCTATCGCGACCACAACCTCACAGCCGCGCAGGAACGGGAGTTGACGCGGTACCGGCGGGAGCACGTGGGATTTGTGTTTCAGTTCTACAACCTGATCCCAAGCCTGACGGCGCTCGAAAACGTTGCCCTGGTGACCGAGATTGCCCGAAACCCGATGAAGCCCGAGGAGGCTCTGCGGTTAGTGGGCCTGGGGGAGAGGATGCATCACTTTCCGGCGCAGCTTTCCGGCGGCGAGCAGCAACGCGTCGCCATTGCGCGCGCCATTGCCAAGCGTCCCGACGTGCTGTTGTGCGACGAACCGACGGGAGCGCTCGATTACACGACGGGAAAGATTGTGCTGGAAGCGCTGGAGCGCGTGAACCGCGAGTTGAAAACCATCACCGTGGTGATCACCCACAACGCGGCGATTGCCGCGATGGCGGACCGCGTGATCCGCATCAGCAGCGGAAGCATTGCGGGAATCGAGCGCAATGAAACGCGGGCCACTCCGTCGGAGTTGTCCTGGTAGCGCCCATGACCGCCCTACAGAAGATGCTGTTCCGCGATCTGGCCCATATGAAGGGTCAGGTGATCGCCGTCAGCATGGTGGTGGCTTGCGGCGTAGCGTCCTACGTTTCGATGCGGAGCACCTACCGCTCCCTGTTGTTGACGCAATCGAGCTACTACGAGGCCTACCGGTTTGCCGATATCTTCGCGCACGTGAAGCGCGCCCCGGACGCGCTGGCCGCTACCATGCGGCAGATACCCGGCGTGGCCGCGCTCGAGACGCGCATCACAATGGAGGTGACGCTCGACGTGCCGGGACTCGCCGAGCCCGCCACCGGTCTGCTGGTCTCGATACCCGAGCACCGGCGCCCCATTTTGAACGACCTCCATATCCGGCGCGGCGAGTATCCGCAAGCCGGCCGCTCCGGCGAGATCCTGGCGAGCGAGGCGTTCGCCGTGGCCAATTCGCTGGAAGTGGGAAGCCGGATCGGCGCGGTGATCAACGGGCGATGGAAACAGTTGCGCATTTCAGGAATTGCTCTTTCGCCGGAGTATATCTACGAGGTGCGGGGTGGAAGCATTCTGCCGGATAACAAGCGCTTCGGGGTGCTGTGGATGCCGCTCCCAACGCTGGAAGCGGCGTTCGACATGCGGGGGGCCTTCAACGACGCAGCGCTGACTTTGCTGCGCGGAACCAATCCGGCAGATGTCATATCGAGGTTGGACCGGCTGCTGGCGCCGTATGGATCTCTGGGCGCGTATGGACGCGACGAACAGATCTCCAACCGGTTCATCTCGGACGAAATCGCCCAGAACCGCGTGAGCAGCAACGTGATTCCCGCCATTTTTCTGGGAGTCGCGGCATTTCTGCTTCATATCGTGCTCACGCGCCTGATTCAGATTCAGCGAAAAGAGATCGCCTTGTTGAAGGCGTTCGGCTATTCCCGCGGCGCAATCGGAGCGCACTATCTGAAACTGTCGCTGCTGGCGGTTTCCGGCGGAATCGTGCTGGGTGTCGCGGCTGGACTGTACTTTGGGTCGTGGGTTACGCAACTTTATCAGCAGTTTTACCGCTTCCCCGTGCTGCGTTATGAGGCGGGGTTTGGGCTGGTTCTGACGGCAATCGCCATCAGCTTCGCGGCGGCGGCCTTGGGAGCTTTGATGGCGGTGCGGAGCGCGATGGTGCTGCCTCCCGCCGAGGCGATGCGGCCGGAATCACCGGCGCTGTTCCATGCAGGGGTGCTGGAGCATACTGGCGTCGTGCGGCTCCTTTCTTTCTCGGGGCGCATGATTATCCGCAATCTGAACCGGCGGCGGGGCAAGGCGATCCTCTCTGTACTGGGCATCGCGACGGCCGCCGGGCTGATGGTGGTGGGCTTTTATTTTTATGACGCATTCGAATACCTGATGCGGGTGGAATTCCAGGTGGCGGAGCGGGCGGACGTGACGGTCTACTTCCACGAAGCCAAGTCCGAAGGGGCGAGGTTCGAAGTGGCGCGGCTTCCCGGTGTGCTGTACGCCGAGCCGTTCCGGAGCGTTCCTGTGCGGCTGCGCTTCGGGCACCGTTCGAAGCGCAGCGGGATCCTCGCGATGATGCCCGGTTCACAGTTGCGCAGGATCATCAATGAGGAGATGCGGCCGGTGCGTTTGCCGGAAGAGGGGATCCTGCTCACGGAGAAATTGGCCAGGGACCTGGGGGCGTCGCCTGGAGACATGCTGACGGTGGAAGTGCTCGAGGGGAGGCGTCCGGTGCGGCGGATTGTGGTGGCTGGGGTCACGGACGAACTGCTGGGCACCTCCGCTTACATGAGCCTCGATGCGATCCATCGCCTGATGCAGGAGGGAGGGGCGGTTTCGGGCGCATGGCTGGAAGTGGATCCCGCCGCGTTGCCGCGGCTGTATTCCCTGTTGAAGCGTACCCCGGCGGTGAGCGCCGTGGCGATTCGGGATGCCATGCTCCAGACGTTCCGCGACATTATCGCGCAGAGTTTCACGATTTCCACGAACATCCTGATCGTCTTTGCCGGTATCATTTCCTTCGGCATGGTCTACAATGGCGCTCGAATTGCTCTATCGGAACGGGGGAATGAAATGGCATCGCTCCGCGTCTTGGGGTTCACACAGGGGGAGGTGGCGCGAATCCTTCTGGGTGAACAGGCGCTGTTGACGGTGGTGGCGATCCCCCTGGGGTGTCTGTTGGGCTATGGGATTTGCGCGTTCCTCTCCTTGCGGCTGAGCACGGAACTGTATCGCATCCCGCTTATCGTGACAAGACAGGTATATCTTTTTTCCGCGTTTGTGGTGTTGGGATCGGCTCTCCTCTCCGGAGTGCTGGTGGCGCGCCGTTTGCGGCGTCTGGATCTGATGGCGGTGCTGAAAACAAGAGAATAATGAAACGATTCCTGCGTCGCTTACTTTGGTTCCTCGTGCTGGCCGGCATGGCGGGAGCGTTGTTTTTTGCGATGCGGCCGGAACCGGTGGAGGTGGAAGCGGCGCGGGTTACGCGCGGTCCGCTTCAGGTAACAGTGGACGAAGACGGAGAGGTGCGGTCCCACGACCGGTTTGTGGTGGCCGCTCCCGTGGCCGGAAGGCTGGCGCGAATCGAACTGCATGACGGGGACGCCGTGGCGCTGGGACAGGTTGTGGCATCGCTGAGCCCGCTTCCGCTCGATCCCAAGGGCCGTGAAGAGGCTGAGGCGCGGTTGCGCAGCGTCGAGGCGCTGCAGCGCGAGGCTGTCGCGCGGGTGGAGCGGGCGCGGGCGGACCTGGAGTTGCACCGCCGGGACCGCGAACGGGCCGAACAACTGGCGCGCACCGGCGACATCCCGCAGCAGACGCTCGATCAGCGGCGCAATGCCGAATCGACGGCGGCGAAGGAGTTGGAAGCCGCGCGGTTCCGGGCCCAGTCGGCGGCTTTCGACGTGGAGTCGGCCAGGGCGGCGCTGCTTGCTGTGACCCGGCCCACCGCGGCCGCCAGTAAGGTGCTGGTGCGGGCTCCGGTGAAAGGCCACGTCCTGCGCGTGCTCGAGGCCAGTGAGCGTGTGGTCCCGGCAGGCACTCCGCTGGTGCTGCTGGGAGAAGAATCGAAGCATTTGGAAGTGGTGGTGGATGTTCTTTCCACGGACGCGGTGAAGATCAGTCCCGGCGCGATGATGTGGTTGGACGGGTGGGGCGGCCCAAAGCCGTTGCGCGCGCAGGTGCGGCGCGTGGAGCCCTATGCCTTCACGAAAGTATCCGTGCTCGGAATCGAGGAGCAGCGGGTAAATGTGATCGGGGACTTTCTGGACCCTCCAGGGCCGCTGGGGGATGGCTACCGCGTGGAGGCGCGTATCGTCATCTGGGAAAAACCGGACGTCGTGAAACTGCCACTCAGCGCTCTGTTTCGTCAGGGGGACCGGTGGGCGGTCTTCCGGGTGGAAGGCGGGCGCGCGCTGGTGAGCACGGTGGAAGTGGATCATCGCAACAGCCTCGAAGCCGAGGTGCTCGGCGGCATCGGCGAGGGCGCGGAGGTGATTGTGCATCCTTCGAACGAATTGAAGGAAGGCGGCCGGGTGGTGGTTCAGCCGGCTAATTCGGCCAAATCGTCGATCCAGTAGTCGGGCTGGTAGGCGGCCATTTCCTCGTGGTTTCCATAGCCGTAGCGGACGGCGCAGATGTTGACACCGGCCGCGCGGCCCGCGGCCATGTCGGAGGTGGCGTCTCCCACCATGAGGACATCCTCGGGCTTGACCCCGAAGACATCCAGCGAGCGATGAATCACATCGGGGGCGGGTTTGGCGGGGAAGCCGTCTGTGCCTTGCACATGGTGGAAAAACCCGAGCAGGCCGAACATCTCGAGGACGATGCGGACAGTGGGCGTACCCTTGGTTGTGGCGGTGGACTTGCGCCCGCCGAGCCGCGCCAGCGCCTCCGCGACGCCCGGATAAAGCCGGGTGCTGCTGTGCTTGCGGGCTGCGTAGATGGCCCGGTACCTGGCGAGCAGGTCCTCTTTTTCCTGCTGTCCGATGCCGGGCAGCAGGTCATCCCAGAGATCGAACAGATGGCGTCCGATATAGGTGCGCAGATAGGCGTCATCCACGGGACGGGCGGAGGTTCCTTGCAGAACCTCACGGACTGAGCCGGTGATGTCCGCCGCCGAGTCGACAAGCGTGCCGTCGACGTCGAAGAGGTATAAGGAGTACGAGGGGATCAAGCCGGTTGGGGGCGCTCCCCGCCTTCCATGATCGGAGGAGGAACACGCACTCCGCCTTCCGGCCGCACCACCTGCTGCGGTTTGCCGTCGCCCTTGGAGGAGCGGAAGGCGGGCAGGGGCTCACCGTCGAGCAGCATGCGCACCTCGCGTGCATCGAGAACCTCGCGTTCGAGAAGCGCTTCGGCAACGCGCACCATCGCCTCGCGGTGGTCTTCAATGATCTTCTTCGCGCGGTCGTAGCCCGAGGAGATGAGACGGCGCACCTGGTCGTCGATCTTCATCGCCGTGGATTCGCTGTAATCGCGGTGGGTGTTGATCTCGCGGCCGAGGAAGATCTGTTCTTCCCGCTTGCCGAAGCTCAGGGGCCCGAGGTCGCTCATGCCCCACTCGCAAACCATCTTGCGGGCGAGTTCGGTGGCTTTTTCGATGTCGTTGCTTGCGCCGGCGCTCTGCATGTTGCAGAACACTTCGTCGGCGATGCGGCCTGCCATCGAGACGGCGATCTGGGCCTCGGCCTGCTCCTTGGTGTAGTCCACCTGATCGCCCTCGGGAAGGAACATCGTGACGCCGAGCGCCATGCCCCTGGGGATGATGGTCACCTTGTGAAGAGGCATCGCCTCGGGAATCTTTGCGGCGACCACGGCGTGGCCGGCTTCGTGGTAGGCCGTATGCTTCTTTTCGTCGTCGCTGATAATGCGGCTCTTGCGCTCCACGCCCATCAACACTTTGTCTTTCGCCAACTCGAAGTCGCTCATGGTGACCACCTTGCGATTCTGGCGGGCGGCGATCAAGGCAGCTTCGTTCACCAGATTGGCGAGGTCCGCGCCGGCGAAGCGGGGAGTGCCGCGGGCAATGATGGCCAGTTCCACGTCATCGCCGAGCGGGATCTTCTTGGTGTGAACCTTGAGGATGTTCTCACGGCCGCGCACATCGGGGAGGTCCACCACGACGCGCCGGTCAAAACGCCCCGGACGGAGCAGGGCCGGGTCGAGCACGTCGGGACGGTTTGTCGCCGCGACCAGGATGACGCCTTCGTTCGATTCGAAACCATCCATTTCCACCAGCAACTGATTCAGCGTCTGTTCGCGCTCATCGTGGCCGCCGCCCAGGCCGGCGCCGCGATGACGGCCGACGGCGTCAATTTCGTCAATGAAGATGATGCAGGGAGCGTTCTTCTTTCCCTGCTCGAAGAGATCGCGGACGCGGCTGGCGCCCACGCCGACAAACATTTCGACGAAATCCGACCCCGAGATGGAGAAGAAGGGAACGTTCGCCTCGCCGGCGATGGCGCGGGCGAGCAACGTCTTGCCGGTGCCCGGAGAGCCGATGAGCAGGACGCCCTTGGGAATGCGGCCGCCGAGTTTCTGGAACTTTTGCGGCTCGCGCAGAAATTCAATGATCTCCTGGAGTTCTTCCTTGGCTTCATCCACGCCCGCCACATCCTTGAAGGTGACTTTCTTTTGTTGGGAGGAGTGGAGCCGGGCGCGGCTCTTGCCGAAGCTGAGGGCCTTGTTGCCGCCGCTCTGCATCTGGCGCATCATGAAAATCCAGAAGGCCAGCAGGAGGACGAACGGGATGGCATTGATGAGGATCGAGACCCAATTGCTGGTGCCTGCCTCCTTGATGTCCATGCCGACGTTCTTTTCCTGAAGCTGCTTGTACAGATCCGGGTAGTTGATCGGAATGGTGGTATGGAAGCCGGTATCCTCCGGGCCGTTGATTATGCCGTGAACCTCAGTGCCGGAGATAGTGACGCTCTTCACTTTACCGGAATCCACCTGGTAAAGGAATTGGGAGAAGGTGAGCGGGGTTTCCGGCCGGCCTTTCCCGTGGCGCACCACAGTCCACAGCAGCACTGCCACACAGATCAGCACCACCCAGAAGATTGCAGTCTTAACGTTGGAATTCATGAGTCTCCCTAGAAATCATTCTCCGGACGAGCGTGCGAACGATCCATAAGCCCGCGCAGGAACATGTCTATTTATACTGACGCAAATTCGCTTCAAAGAGATTCCCTGCCGTCGAGTAATTCTTCGATCCGGAGCAAACACCGGCTGCCCGCGGTAGGCGCCGCCATCGAACTCGGGCCAAACCTGCGCGCCCAGACAATACCCTGGTCCGACTCTATCATCGGCCAAAAACGCCGCTGCCATAAGGGGATACGCGCCAACTGGAACATTTGTTTGATCTTTTCCTGCTCCCTGGCTCCCGCCCGCCGGTAGGCATCGCCAGGCGACCAGTAGCGCAAGGTCAACGGCGGCCTTACTTTATCCCAATCGAGCAGTTGGCTACTCACCTCACTCGCCTGCTCCTCATTATAGCCGCTTTCGGAGGCGGGGCCGGGCGCCAGGGTGGTTCGGATGCGGACGCCGCCGCGCGGCAGGTGCGTGTCGCCGGGGACGTTCAGCAGCATCCGATCCGGGCAATGCGCTCCACCGCCGGACTCGAGGGGACCAATCCGAAGCCACTCAAAGGACCGGATGATATCGAGTCCTGGAATCTGGACGCGTCCGTGGCCTTCCGCGCCGGCTGCCAAACCTAGCGCCGATTCGACATGCTGAAACTCGATCTGCCGCAAATCGCCCTTGACTCGAGAAAATGCAAAGCGCAGGAGGCGGCGCCCTACGGCGCGCGGCAGGCCGGCGAACCGGGAGCAGGGAAAAACCACCGCGCCGTCTTCGATGCCAAAGATATCATTTGCCAGAGCGGCGATCTGAGGCGACCAATAGGACTCCTCTTCACGGGCAATCTCCGCCGTCTGCGCCAACTGGGCGAGGATCGCCGGGTTGTACTCGCGCTCGAGGAGCGGCAGCAGTTCCAGGCGGATTCGATTGCGGACGAACGCCGTCTGGCTGTTTGTTTCGTCGGTCCGCCATCGGATCCCGCTTGCCCCGAGAAATTGGACCACCTCGGCGCGGGTTACCCCCAGCAGCGGGCGGACAATGCCGTCCTCGGTGACGGGGAGAATCCCCGCCAGTCCCGAGGTTCCACTGCCGCGGAGGAACCGGAAGAGAACGGTTTCAGCCTGATCGGATTGCGTATGCCCGGTGGCGATCTTGTCCACGAGCCCTTCCCCGCGCAAGCGGCGGAAAAGACGGAGGCGCGCCTCCCGCGCAACCTGCTCGAGGTTTTCGCGGCAGCCTGCGGCCTGCGAGGCGACATCCACGCGCTCCAGGTGAAACGGGAGATCATGGTTGTGCGCAAGAGCCTCGACAAATGCCGCGTCTTCGACCGAGGCCTGGCCGCGCAGTTGATGATCGATGTGGACGACGCTCAGCCGGAGCTTCCATTGCCCGCGCAGATCGAGCAGGGCGTGAAGCAGGCAAACCGAGTCCGCCCCACCGCTCACGGCGACCCCGACACGGTCACCGGGCGAGAACATCCCGTGGCGCAAGGCCGTCTCGAGTACGCGATCCAGCATTACCCTATGTTGCTGCGGCAGGGATTCCGCCGGCAACTCCTGTCAATAAGAAGTCGCGTCTTTGGGCCAGCGGCGGCGCTTGCGCCGAAGCGTCGCAAGGGCTCGATTGATCCTCTCGAGCGAAAACTCTTCGGGGTTAAACGGTCCGCGCCATTCGAGCTTTTCTTTGTGCTCCGGATGCTTGCGGTTGACCAACGCCTCGAGATAGTCGGCATAGCCGCTTGGCCCTCCCGAATCCTCGGGAGGGCCGTTCCGCGCGCCTGCTATGCAGCGGGGATAGGTTGCCCCTTCTTCGGGCATGAGAATGCCTTCCACGAGCACAATATGCTTCCAACCGTCGCCGAAATCGTATTTGTAAAGGAACTCCGTGCCGACCCCTTTCACTACTTTGTTCAGTGCAACCCTGGTTTCATCCCGAGGCCTCCGGCCAAAATGATGATCTTCAGGGTCCGGAGGCTCGTAGTTCACTTTCCTGAACGTGAAACTGTGTAGGTGGTAATCCTCCCAATTAAACAGGCACTGGAAGACATTGTGGAGCGCCGGGAGAGATGTATTTTCCCGAACCTGAACCCTTCGCCAGACTGGCGGATCGATCCCGGCCAGTAGAATCTTGAGTTGGTAGACGTTCTTGCGTCTCACACCCGCGCCTTGGCGATCACGCCCAGGTACTGCCGCGCGCGCTCGGTGATCACGCCGAATGTTTTCTCCTTGAGCGACTTGGCATCCACCAGTTCCCCTCCGACAGCCACCGCGGTCGCGCCCGCTTTGAGGAATTCGCCGGCGGTTTCGAGGTTCACTCCGCCTGTCGGAATCATCTCCACCTGCGGCAGCGGGCCTTTGAGGGCCTTGATGTACTTCGGCCCGCCCATATTGCCGCACGGGAAGATTTTGACAAAGTCCGCGCCCGCCTCCCAGGCAGTGAGGATTTCGGTGGGCGTGAGCGCGCCGGGCATGATGGGTTTGGAATACCTGCGCGCCATCTCGATGGTTGCCAGACGAAGCGCGGGGGTCACAATGAACTGCGCTCCGGCGAGGAAACAGGCACGGCAGGTTTCCGGATCGAGGACCGTGCCTGCCCCGAGGGTCATCTTGTCGCCGAGTTTGTCGGCCACTTTTTCGAGAGCCTGGATCGCTCCGGGAACGGTCATCGTGATCTCGACGGCGCGGATGCCGCCCTCGTAGATGGCATCGACAGCCGCGAGCGCATCCTCGTAGGACGAGGCGCGGACAATCGGCACAATGCCGATGTCGAGGATGTTCTTCAGAATGGTTTGCTTGTTCATGATCTTCTACCAGTCCACCACGCTTCCGTCGTCGGCGTCATAGGATTCCTGATTGCGCCAGTCATGTCCGATCTTATCGGCCATGGCATTTTCGTCCAGTTCGATGCCGAGTCCGGGTCCGGTGGGCAGTTCGAGGTATCCTTCCTTCACCGTAAACGGCTTCTTGATGTAGCCGTCACCCAGGCTCACCTGTTCCTGGATGAGGAAATTCGGGATGGAAGCTGCAATCTGGACCCCCGCCGCGAGCGAGATGGGACCCAGCGGGTTGTGCGGAGCCACTGATGCATAGTAGGCCTCCGCCATGCCGGCGATGAGACGCACTTCCGTGATCCCGCCCGCGTGGCAGAGATCCGGCTGAAGGATGGTGGCGGCTTTCTTCTCGAGCACCTCGCGGAAGCCCCACTTGGTGAAGACGCGCTCGCCGGTGGCAATCGGGAGGAAGGTAGAACGCGCAATCTCGGCCATGATGTCGTGGTTCTGCGCCTGGCAGGGTTCCTCGATGAACATCGGGTTCAGCGGCTCATAGGCTTTGATGAGCATCTTCGCGTGGGCCGGGCTGATGGCCCCATGGAAGTCGATGCCGATGTCGCAATCCGGGCCGGCGGCTTTGCGCAATTCGGCGAATCTCTCGGCCGCATAGGCGATCTCGGAAGGGCTTTCGATGTAGCGGGCCGGACGGCGCTTGGCTGGTCCGGTCTTGAAGGCGGTGAAGCCTTTCTTCTTGTCCGCCTGTATGGCCTCCGGGCTGCGCGCATGCGAATAGACCCGCACCTTGTTGCGCGTGGGCCCTCCGAGCAACTCGTAAACCGGAACGCCCAGCGCCTTCCCCTTGATATCCCACAACGCCTGATCAATGCCGCTGAGGGCGCTGGTGAGGATGGGGCCGCCGCGATAGAACGCATGACGGTAGATGGCCTGCCAGTGGTGGGCCACGGCGCGGGGATCCTTGCCCACCAGATAGGGCTCGATCTCCTTCACGGCTTCGGCGCACGTGAGGGCGCGGCCTTCCGTGATGGGCTCGCCGAGCCCCGTGATGCCCGCGTTCGTGTGGATCTTCAAAAACAGCCACCTCGGCTTGACAAGAAAAGTCTCGAGTTTGGTGACCTTCAGTTTGTCTCTGGCCGCGATGGGCGAGTCCTTCCGGGCTCCCTGCTGGGCAGCGGCTTCGGCGGACATGGAGAGTCCAAGAGTGGACGCGACGCTACGGATAGCCTGACGGCGGCTGGGGGATAGTGGCATAAGTACAGTTCTCCTGTTACGGGGCCAATGTAGCGTGTGGGATGAGTGCAGCGCAAGGCGCCGCGCTCATTGGCCGGATCTGAAGTGAGGGCAGACAGCGTCAGGTTGAAATACGCGCCGCCCGGACGAGTAACGTTGCTTCCATGCCGGTTTCAGCACCCAGCCTATCCCGGACGACGGCAGTCTTACCGGGTTCCGTTGAAAGACAGTCGCACGCCGAGGACGCTGCCAATCGAAAGCAATCCAAATAAACCGATCAAAGGCAGCGGGCTCCCGGTCTTCGGCGACCGCTTCGGCAGCGCGCAGAACGCCGCGGAGTAGGCAGGCGGCGGAACGAAGACTTCGGCGATCTCCACTTCCTCTTCCGTTGGCTTCTGCACCTTCAGCGGAGCCTGTTTGAGCGCCGCCACATGCTTCCTGCTATTCGCGGCGAGTTCGTTCGGCATGGAAGGCACGGGCTGGCGATTCGCCTTGGCCAGTTCCACTGCTCTTGTCTTGGGGTAGACAAATTCGTGGCCATAGCTGTCGCCTGGATAAAACCACGCTTTCACGGCTTCGGGGGCTCCGGCTACGCGCTCTCCAAAGGTGATGACGGTCTTCTCGCGAGGTTTCAGCTTGTAGTCCGGAATGGCAGGGAAAGCGCCGTAAACGTGATTCTCATTCTTGTTGAACACCTGGACAATGTGGCGGTCCCCCTGGGAGTCCGCCGCCTTGAAGACGTACGTACCGGCAGCCAGCACCCTGCCCGGCATCTCCACCTGCTCGTGGAAGGTAACGACCGTTTTCTGGCTCCATCCATCCGCCTTGGCGCTGGGCGCCGGTACAATCAGCCCAGCGAAGGCGAACATTGTCATTGGTATCTGCTTGCTCATTTGAGTTCCCCTGTCAAATCAAGTCCCGTTGACGCGCCGGGCGGGGACAATCTTTCCCATCTGCTCTCGACAGTAGTTTTTCCAGAAAGGCGCCCCGGCCCGAATTCATGACATGGAAATTGCCAACCCGCCGGCGGCCGCAGCGCCCTCCAAAGCCCCGGCGCCGAGCGGGATCAAAACAGGCCCCAAAAGCGAATGAAGAAGAATGCTGATCCCAACAGCCACCCCCGGATCGCCCCAGAATGCGAGGGCCTCCTCCCGGTACTTCACGCGGCCGGAAGCGTTGTGGCGGCCCACCACCTCTCCCATTTCGTGTCTTCCTTCTTTGCATGAGGCCCGGCCGCGCGAAGGGAGGATCAAGCGGCATTTGGCAGGGCGGACCGCGAACGGCGTGCTTCGATCCGCTCGGAGGCTTCCTGGCACCGCAAACACCGCTGCGCCCACGGCACCGCGGTCAGCCGTTTGAGACCGATCTCCTCGTCGCATTCCACACAAATGCCGTAGTCGCCTTCTTCAATACGATCCAATGCCTCGTCCACCAACCGGAGTTGCCGCGCGAGGCTGTCGAGATTTCTGGCGGCGAGTTCACGCGATTCGGCCTCTTGAATCTGATCCATCTCGTCGGCTGTCCGCTCCACCTTCGTCTCCTCGCGCAATCCGAGCAACGAAACCAGTTGCCTGCGCACATCCCGAAGTTCAGCCTCCACCCGCTTCAAGTTAAATCCTTGAGTCACTTTGTTCCGCTCCTCTCGCATTGGATTTTCTGCAAATGGGCTTGTTGAACGCCCCATCTGTTTGCAGAGTAACCCTGCCTGGGACTTTGTTCCCACTGGAAAAAGTCCTAGTTAGTTCCCCCGAATTTCCCAGTGCCGGGGCGGAGCGGCGTTGAGGGTGTTGCGGGCGCTCCGTAAGATGCGAATAATGAGGGAGATGTCCCCGTTCAGCGTACGGCGTCCGGAAGCGCGCGAGAGCCGGTTTGTCCTTCTTGCGGGTCTTGGTTCTCTTCTGGCGCTTCTGGGAGGTCTTGGCTGGTATGCCGTGCAGGCTCTGGACCGTTTGAGCCGCCTGGAAGTTGCCGCCATCGGCGGGTTCCTGGACAGATCCAAGTGTCTCGAGAACTCCCGCCGTCTCTCTCTCGAGTCGAGCGGGGCCGTTCGGGATGCCCTTTTGGAACCACGGAATCCGGATTTGCCGGCTCGGGAAAACCAGGCGCGGCAAGCCTGGCTTCAGGCCGGCCAGGAATTGATTCGCTGCCGGCAGGCGGGAGAGAGCGCGCCGGAGGCCAGGCTTCTGGAGCAGCAGTTGTCCGGCTACTGGATCCAGGCGGAGGATATCCTGGGGCGCGGCCGGAGCGAGAGCCAGACCGCGCGTCTGGAACTCCTCCAGTACAAGCTCATCCCGCTGCGGGACCGCCTTTTCGCGCTGTTCGATTCCATCATCTTGAAGGATCGCGCGGGAATGTTGCGGTGGGCCGAGACCAGGGCCGTACAGGTCAGAGGCGAGGTCAACGCCGTCTGGATTGTCATTGGATTTACCGGTATCCTCTGGTTCGCTGTTGCCATGGTGACCTACACCCACCTGGCGAAATTGCAAAAATCGTCCGATCTTCAGTACGAGAATGCCGTCCGCGCCTCGGTGGAGTTAGAGCGGCTTTCGGAGAGGTTATTCCACGTACAGGAAGAGGAGCGGCGTAAAATCGCCGCGGACCTGCATGATGACTTCGGCCAGCGCATGGCAAGCCTGATTTTCGAGATGAGCGGCACCGCCGGAGGCGCCGGTGTCTCCCCCGAGTTGCGCGGCGCAATGGAAGCCATGGTCGAGCGCCTGCGCTCTCTGGCCAAGGACCTCCAGGCCATGTCGCGAGGTCTTCACTCGGCGGTGCTCGACAAGATCGGGCTGGAAGCGGCCATCCGGTCGGAATGCGAAACGCTCACCCGCCATGGTTTGGCGGCCAGTTTCCACGCAGCCAACGTTCCCCGGCGGCTACCGGACAACACCGCTCTGACGTTGTACCGTGTCTTTCAGGAAGCCGCTCAAAACGCGGTGAAGCATTCCCGGACAGATCGCCTGGACGTGTTGCTCGAGGCGGGGGCGGGTGAGGTGGTGCTGCGTGTCCGTGATTCCGGCCGGGGATTTGACGTCCGGGCGGGGAAGCCCGCCGGGCTCGGGATGATCAGCATGAGAGAACGGCTCCGCATCGCCGGCGGCGCCCTGTTGATCTCCTCCGCGCCGGGGGAAGGCACCGGGATCGAGGCGAGGGTTCCACTGGCAGCGCCGCATCCGAAAGTACCAACCCCGCCGGCGTGAAAAGTGCTACCCTGACTGCGAAAGTCAATGCGCCCCACAATTCTCATCGCGGATGACCATGGGATGTTGGTCGACGGCCTGCGCAAGCTTCTGGAAACGGACTACGAGATCCTGGGAGCGGTTTCCGACGGGCGCCAGATTCTCCACGAAGTGCAGCGTCTCGATCCGCAACTCGTAGTCATTGACATATCCATGCCCTCGCTGAACGGCATCGACGCCACGCGGCAGTTACGCGAGGCCGGGTGTTCCTGCAAGATTCTTATCCTCACCATGCATCCCGATGCCACCCTCGCCCGCGAAGCGCTCGACGCCGGCGCCTCGGGGTACATCCTGAAAAGTTCGCCCGCCTCCGAACTGTTGAACGCGATCAAAGAAGTGTTGCTCGGAAGAACCTTTCTCTCACCCGCCGTGACCAGGGACTTGCTCGATATCATGGGCAAGTCCGCCGCCAGTCACGACAATGCCTGGGCCAAATTGACGCCGCGGCAGCGCGAGGTTCTGCAATTGCTGGCCGAAGGGAAGTCCCATAAGGAGGTGGCGGCAATCCTCAACGTTTCGGTGAAAACGGCCGAGTACCACAAATACGCGCTGCTCGAGGCGCTTGGTTTGAAAACAAATGCCGAACTGGTGCAATACGCCGTAAGACACGGCATCATCACGGTCTGATCGATTCGGACTTCTCCCAGTATACTCCGCCTGCGATTGGTGTTTTACTGAATACAGAGGCGGAGAATCGCATGGAACAGCATTCAGTTAGAGCAACTTCAGGTATGAGCGGGAGCTCCGCGGAACAGCCCCGGATTCGGATCATCGTGGCGGACGATAACCCCGGCTTGCGCACCGAGATGCAGCGCAGCCTGGGAACGGAATTCGACGTGCTGGCCGCGGTCGGCGATGGACAGGCGCTGATCGACGCCTTTGACCGGCTCAAGCCCGACGTGGTGGTTACCGATATTTCCATGCCCCTGGTGGATGGCTTCGAAGCGGCCGCGGAGTTGCGCAGCCGCGGCGAGTCTCGCGTCGTTTTTTTTACCGTCCATGAGGAAGGGGTCTTCTTCAAGGAAGCAATGGCCCTGGGAGCCCTGGGTTATGTACTCAAGAGCTCCTCTCCCTCATTGCTTGCCGCCGCAATCCGGTCGGCCTACGCCGGACGCGCCTTCATGTCTCCTGAAATCGACTGCTGAGGCCGGTTCACCAAAGTCCGGCCCCATTCCCACACCGTTCAGACCTTCTTCGGAACGGCGAAGCCTTCGCGGTAGTTGCGGGTGAACATCGCGGTGGCTTCCTTGTCGCCGGTTACGGTGTAGGTGTTGGCGTCGAAGTGCAGCGTGCGGCCCAGGCGGTAGCTGATGTTGGCGAGGTGCACCAGTGTGGTGGAAATGGCGCCTTCTTCGATCGGCGCATTCAGGTCTTCGTGCTTTCCGCTGCGCAGCGCGTCGATGAAGTTCTGCCAGTTGTTGCCGCCTTCCACCTTCTCCGGCCCGGGTTCGCCCTTGCGCCCGAGGAACGTCTTGTAGCGGTCATAGCCGTCGATGGCGAGATAGCCTTTGGAGCCGTAGAACACGTTGCCAACCGTGTTTCCCGCCCCGAACGTTCCCTTCTCCCCAATGGTGGCTTCATGGTTCGTCATCCAGTGGCGGACTTCGAACACCATCATCTTCTTCTTCCCGCTGACGTCGAATTCGTAGGTGGCGGTGATGGTGTTTGGCGTTTCCTGGTCGTCGTCGAACATGAAGTGTCCGCCGATGGCGCTGACCTTGGTGGGATAAGTGACGCCGAGGCCCCAGCGGGCGATGTCGACCTCATGGATCCCCTGGTTGCCGAGGTCGCCGTTGCCGTAATCCCAGAACCAGTGCCAGTTGTAGTGGAAACGGTTTTGGGTGAATTCATGCTTGGGCGCGGGGCCCAGCCAGAGGTCGTAGTGCACGCCGGCAGGCACAGGTTCCACGGACTTGCGGCCGATGGTGTCCCGCCACTTGAAGCACAGGCCCCGCGCCATGTAGACATCACCGATCAGGCCGTCGCGCATGTGCTGGACGGCTTCGCGCACGGCCTCGCCGGAACGCGAATTGGTGCCGTGCTGCACCAGTTTGTTGTACTTCTTCGCCGCCGCGACAATCTGCCTCGCTTCGAACATGTTGTGGGAGCACGGCTTCTCACAATAAACGTGTTTGCCGGCCTGGAGGGACCAGATGGCTTGAAGAGTATGCGAATGGTTCGGCGTGGCGATCGAGATCGCGTCTATGGATTTGTCTTCCAGCAGTTTGCGGATGTCCGTGTACGCGGCGGGCCGTTTCTTGCCCATCTTTTCCACTTCATCCAGGCGGGCATTGAGGATGTTTTCATCGATGTCGCAGAACGCAGCCAGTTCCACGTTCTGCATCTTGGAGTAATTGCGGATATGGGAGCGGCCTTGACCGCGAATTCCGGCACAGGCCACGCGAATGGTGTCGTTGGGGCTCGAGAGTCCTTTGACGGCGCCGGCGGCCAGGGCGGCAGTGCTGAGGAGGAAGTGTCGTCGTTCCATGGTGAAAAACTGTCTCCAGTCTATCAACAACCGGCCAACGGCGCGCCCTATAAAGGAAAACCCTCCCGCAATGGGGAGGGCTTTACGAATCGTTCCCGGAATGCGAAAACGTCAGATCTTCGCTTCTTTGTAATCCACTCGTTTGCGGACCACCGGGTCGTATTTCTTGATCAGCAGTTTCTCCGTCGTCTTCTTCGGATTTTTCGACGTCGTGTAGAAATGTCCGGTCCCGGCGGTGCTGACGAGTTTGATCAATACACGAGGCATTTACTGGTCTCCCCCCTTCTTGCGAAGGTCGGCGAGAACTTTGTCGATGCCGACTTTGTTAATCGTCCGCAGGCCGCGGCTCGAAACCTTGAGCGTGACAAAACGGTTTTCGCCCGGCACCCAAATACGCTTCGTGTGCAGGTTCGGCTCGAAACGGCGCTTGGACCGATTGTTGGCGTGAGACACCGTGTTGCCGGACATCGGCTTTTTCCCGGTGACTGCGCATACTTTGGCCATGACAACTTCCCTCCAGGATCAGTTCGTCAATCAGTATACCAGATGAGGAGGACGCTCTGCTCCGCGCCTGTTACTTTCGGGCAACAATGGACGGCGCTCCATACACCATTCGCACATCCGCCACACCGGAAAATCCGGCCGGAATCTCAGCGAGGAAGATGGTGAACTCCCGCTTCATCCTCTGGTTGGCGCCAATCCATTGATAGGCGGGTTTGCCGAACAGGGATCCGCGTTCCACGGCCTTACGGAGTCCCTCGGCGAACGGAGAGTTGCCAAACTCCAGACCGCGGGCAATCACCTGCCCGTTCCAGGGCGGAAAGCGGTTGCTCCTGTTCTCCTGCCAGTCGGCGAGCCACGTGTACTGGGCCGCAGGCATGGCATACCCAATGAGGACCTTGTATCCGGGGTGATAGAGCGTGAAAAACTGTGTCTGCCGGGATGGGTCAAAGAGCAGAGCGACATAGGTTCCCGCATACTCCGCGGGCTGCATCGGCCGTAAACTGACCGGTTTGCGGGAAGGATCGGAACCGTTCGGCCAGTGCACCTCGGCGTTCGAGGCCAGCGACCCTCCGGAAGCCCTTTCCGCCGTCAGTCCACGGGTTGCGGAGGCATCCAGTACGGTCTTTCCCGGTTCGACGAAAGGGGGCCCGAACGTGGCATGCTCCATCCACTGAAAGGGGCGGTCGTAGGAGGTGAGATTCTCCACCCATTCTTCCACCCGGATGTGATGCGCTCCCTTCCCCAGCGTGATGGCGCGCTCCACCTTGTATTGGGTCTTGGGTAAATCGGCGGCGTACCAGAGAGTGACCGCTCCAGGGGACTGCTCCACTTTCATCCTGTGCCAGGCGACAATCGGCGCCTCCCCATGATTCCCCAATTGAGCGCGAACTTCGTCCGCGGACGAAGGCGGTCCGTAAAAGGGGAAGCACAAGAGATGTCCCATGTAGCCGGAGGAGATCCAGCGGTGGCTATCCTTGCCGTAGATGGCATCGTGTTTGGCCGGATCGTAGGTATTCGGATCAATGGTGGGATAATGCGGCACACGCATCGGGTTCACGGACTTCAGCGGGTCCGGGGATAGCAGGCGCATCTCGGCCAGGTGTCCGCCACCATGAAGCGCCGCAATACGGACAATGCCGTTTTCGAGCACCCAGGCATCACGCCCGTGTACCTTTTCTTCATGAAGAGTGGGAGCTTGGGCATAGAGACAAGCCGCGAGGGCAAGAAGCAACAGAGCTTGGCGCATCGATAGCTATTATGCGCGAAGGGCTACTGAGCGTGGTATTCCTTGAGGCGCACGCTGACGTTGAGGCTTTGCGGAAAAGAGAGCGCAAGGATGCCGCCCGCATCCGTCTTTACTTCCCTCAACTCTTCATCGTCCACTTCAAGGTCGTAGGGCGTTTCCGGCTTCAGTCCGATGAGGAAGTACTGCGTCTTGGCGCCGAGGTTCAACGTAAAGCGCATCGGACTCTCGCCCACCATCACGATATGGTCCCCAATCTGGAGCGGTTCCTTTATGGCTCGCGGCTGTAGCCCGCTCCGCTTGCCGTCCAGGAACAATTCCATGTCTCCGTTGTTGTAGCTGAGCCACGCGGCATCGTCCTCCCAGTTGGACCGTAGCAGGAGAATGCCGGAATTCGGATCGTGGAAGAAATCCGGCAGGTGGTGATAGCTCAGTCCCGGCTGATAAGGGTTCGCCCAGAAAAACTCGTAGGGCACTCCATAGGCGCCGCGCATGAGGAAACGGTCCTGGATAAGCCAGCCCTGGAGAAACTGGTTTTGTAGCGCGTTGGCGTCGAAGGCGACAAGGCTGAGATCCGCGGCACGGGAGAGCGCGGCTTCCCGAAGGTCGGGTTCCCCGAGGCCGGAGTACATGGGAATCCGATACATGTTCTCCGGGGCGGGGTACACGGCTGGATAGTAACTGAGGACGCGGTGAACGGCGAAATCCCGGAAGTAGAGCAGGGCATTATCGCGAATGTCGAAGAGCAGGTTGTCCCGCACCGCATGCATGATCTCCAGCAGCGCGTAGGCATCGTCACGAGGCAGCGCATTGCGATTCTTCTGAAGCGCAGGCGCCATCTTGCCCACCCACCATTGGTCAAAGAAGGACCGGAGCGTCTTCTCGGGCAGGTCTGGCACGTGGTCAAAGAGAGTGATGGCAGCCAGGACACGATCGCGGACGGCAGGCACGGTGTCCTTTTGAGACTCCTGCTCCATGGCTTGCACCATCTTTTCCGTCAGGGCTTTGGATTGAGACTCGGTGAGCAGAGGTTGGCACCAATCGAAAACCAGGGCCAACTGATGCAGGTCCCTGCCCGGGCCGAGAGCCCACTCAATGGCTTTCCTGCCATATGAGGGTTCCTGCGAAACCAGGTAGTAGAGCGCGAAGGCGAAGCCCTTTTCGGGCAGGTCCGCGTTGGCGGTCATCACCGCCTGAAACGCCTCCCAGCGCATGGACTTGCGCTCGCGCTCCCGCCGCAGAAGACGAAGATGGCGGGCATTGGCAAGCAGGCGCGGATGTTCCGTATAGACCTTGAAATCGTCGGGCCGCGCCGCGGGAGTTTTTCCTTTGCTTTCCGCGGGCGGCGGGGCGGAAGCGGAATTTTGGGCCGGCAACGGGAGCGCCAGCAGGAAGGTGAGACAGGCAGCCCGGAACATCCTTCCTCATTGTGTCATAGTGACACACCGGACACTGTGACAGGGCTTGGAAAACACGCGCGGCCCGTAAACAAGTTCTTTGTTTTCAGTAAACGCCAACGCGCTCGAAGCTGGCAGAGCACGTGCAAGAGAAGCGATGAATTGATGGAACAACTCTTTAAACCTGCCCTCTGCTGCGACAAGCGGATGGAAGAGTGAGCTGAGGCAAATAGAGTGCTTGCGGGAGTCAGTATTCGGATTATGCAATTCGCTCACATCGTTCATTTGCTGGTTGCAACAGAGGGTACTTTTTTTCAAGGAGTTGGAAGCCCCGAATCGAAGGGGACTGTCACGTTCTTTCCTTGGGCCCAGGTTTCGGCCCACGTCTGGCATTCTTGGTTCAGGAAGTTTAGGACGCGGGCCTGTCCGAGGGTGTTGGTGGTGCGGGTACTGCCATTCACCAGACGAGCCGGCGCCGGACCCTATGCCCGTCTTGGGCAGACCGCACTGGAAATGGCTTCCTAGCGTTTCTCTCTCACCGTTTCCAGTGCGGTTCTTCTTTGAATTGTCTGATCTCCCACAATACCGATTTTTCAAACGGCTGGCAAGTACTATTTTTCCAACAGCTTGGGGGTAGGGTTGGGGAGCGTGCGGCCTACATCGTAGAATGGCGAAGCGGCGTGGTATGGCGTCCACCGGTCCCAGAGTTGGCGATTCGCATCGGGCGGATGCCGGTATGCCTCCATCAGCGCGAACGCCTCATCCCCATCGTGTGGCCAGCGCCCTGCCGCCCGCGGCAACGCTGCGGAAGCCCGCCAGCCGTACCTCATCCTTGCCGGCGTACGACAGCAGACACATCAGGCCCGAATCATGCATCCGCTCCATCGCTGTCTCCGACAACAGCGTCTCGGCGCAGGGCGTCATCTTTGCTTCGCCGTCCTGCTTGTACACATGCATCGGCAGCCGGTGCAGGCTGAGGATTTCATCTCCGCCCATGCCCCACCCGAATTCGGCGAACATCTGTCCCAACAGGTAGGCGCAAACGAAAGCCGGGTTGCCCCAGAGATAGTCTTCGTGGTTGGGAACCGCCTCCATCTCTTCGAACGCGAACTGTTCGGTGGCTTCGCTCGTCTTTCCGTAGGGCATGCGCAGCAGGAATCGCGGTGCAATCAGTCCCAGATGCCGCGCCTCCGGTAGAGAGCGGATCAGGGTCCATCCTTCCAGTTCGGCGCCGGGCTTCCAGTCCTGCGGATACGGAGTTTTGGCCAGCGATTCGCAGCCGAGCAACTGTGGTTTCCCATACGCGAGAAACGGCGCTCCTGCCTGCCGGGCCATCATGCCGATCCGAGCCAGCAGATTCAGGTCGTCCATGTCCGGACCAAACGCATAGGCGCCCACGAGCAGCGCCCAGGGATGCGCCCCGGGAGTCCGCACCGTCTGCTCCACCAACACTTTGTAAAGGGCCGTGCCGCGCAGGTCTTCGGCTGCGGCAATGTCCGCTTCCACTTCTTCCCTCGAGATGTCGAGCAGGTAGACCTTCAGCATGGGGCCCGTCTCCAACTCCTTGATGAGGAAGAACAAGGCGCGCCACGCGGACTCGAGCGCCTGGTAGGAGGGATGATGCAGTATCCCTCGCATCACCGCGCCGGTGGCCGCGTCCACCTGCTGCATGACTTCCTTCTTCTTCGGATCAGGCTTCGGTGTCAGATGCGGAGCCACCAGCGACCGCAGGTAGCGCTCCATCGGATCGTAGGATCGCGTTGTCCCCATGCCGCGCTCCTCCGTGGCCTGCATCGCCTGTTCCAGCAGGCTTCCCCCCAATAGCGATGCTCCCGCGGCCTGTTGGGTCATCGGAGGCGGGGGCGGCTCGGCGGGTTTCTTTTCCTCAGTGGTGATCCCTAACTCCCGCGCCGCCGCGGCGAACGTCGCCGGGTCATCCAATTGATCGCGCAGTTCCCGTAATTTCCGGAACAGCGGCAGTTTCTGAAACAGATGGTCGGGATGAAAATCGTCCAGTTCGTGGAACCGCATATCCAGGCCGGAGGCGCCCTCCAGCGGAATTCTCAATTGGACTTCGAGGCCGTCCAGCACGTCCTCGAAGTTGTCGCGATCGACGGAAACCGGCTTTCGCGGCCCTTTCGTCTTGATTCCGCGGCTTGCACGGCCGCTGAAATCCCCCATCACCAGGATCCGGAAAGGAGTCTCCCGGTCCGGCCGCTCCGGTCCTTTGTCAGCCTGTGTTTGTGGATGACCTGGATCCACTTCCAGTTGGAACTCGGCGTAGGAAGTCTTCGGCATGCTTCGATGATTATACGCCGGAATCCGTAATTAGAGTCACTACATGTTGTCCGGGAGGCAACACCAGCACCCACCCCTCGTCGAACACCCACACCTTCGGTTCCACCTCCCGCCCATCCACCTCGAGCTTCTTGGGCGTCCGGTTGAGGATCGCGAGGGCACGTGTCGTGCTCTCATAAGCCAGTTCCAGCGTCGTGCCCTCCACCCGGGCGCTCTTCAACTCCGCATTCAAGTCCAGCACTTGTACCGCCGGGTCCCCGTCTCCTGGCTCCACCACGTGCTCCCCAGCGGGAAGCCACACCGTTCCCTGGCTCACCACCGGCCACGGCGCTCCGTCAACCTTCGCCGGACCCTGCCATTTCACGCCCCCGCCCGCGGCAAGGTCCACGGTTGTCTTGCGCTCCTCCAGCCGCAAAGCCCTTACCGCCGTGGTGGCGGGCCCGGCCAATGGCCAATCCGTCTTGCGCAGCGAATTTTCGAAGTACAGCGTGACGCGCGGGAAGGCTTGCGAGGCCAGGTGGAGTTCACGCAGCAGCTCCACCCCCGTCTGCTGCTTGGTGGGATAGACGTCCTGATAGCGGTCCACCACGTTGATGTCAATCGCCAGCCTGCCCGGCTTCCTCACTAGCGGGGCATACCCGGCGGCCAGTTTCGGGTAGCGCTCCGGCCCCATGTTCCACGCCGTAGCCGGATCCTCCACCAGAAACGTGAAGTCCTGTTTGTCGAGCAACGGCAGCACCCGCCCCGCATCCGCCCCGATGCGGTCCCGTGTTCCCGGATCGAGCAGGTTATCGACATGCGTCAACACCAGGTCCAGGTGCGGCAACTCCTTACGCATTCGTCCGATTTCCGCCATCCACTCCCGCTCGATGCGCTCCGCCAGTTCCACCCGGTAGTCGAGAAACTGCCTCAGCCCGGCAGCGTTCTTCTGCCAATATCTCTCGCTGTCCGGGCGAAACAGGTCCGCCGGATCGAACCCCGCCCTCTCTCGAAATTCCTTTCGAACGTCGGGATTCATCGGAGTGAAGCGCGACGGGTTGGCATGCCCCTCGAGCGATTCGAAATACAACTCCGCGAGATTGACGCCATCCCAATCGAAGCGCCGCAGCAGGTCTTCCACGCCTTGCCTCACCGCGCCGGCGCAGTCCGGGTTGCGCAGATTCATCAGCTTGCGCCAATCGAGATGCGCGTCCGTGCCAAGCGCCGTCTTCTCCCGCCATTCCGGATGCGCCTCCCAGAACCGTTCGCTCACGTGCGGCAATTCGAGCCATGCGTACACCAGAATGGCGTTGCGGTGGCACGCTCCAATGATCCGCCGCAGATAGGCATCGCGCTGTTCGTCAGCCTCGAAGTAATGCCAGGCGGCGATGTGCAGCGCCGCGATCCCGTTTCTCCGCCAGAGCTTCGCCATGTAGTCCGGATCCACGCGCATGCGGTAGGAGGTGTCCAGAAACACCCACAGCCGCTTGCTGGTCAAAGGAGGCTCCAGCCCCAGGTCCCGCAGCGCCTGAAGCAGGTAGGGAAAACGTTCCCTGCCGCTTGGCCCCGGATTCGCCGCAATCCACAGCACCGCGCCCATTTTCTTGCGCATTCCCGCAACCAGCGGGGCGCCTGTCCACCGCTCATGCGCGTACACCGTCGCTTCGGGCGGTACTTCGAACACCGGCGCGTCCACCGCCTGCTCCCATACCACCTGGACTTTCGGATCGTGCCGGTCCACCAGGCTCCGCACCGTCACCCGCTTCCCTCCGGCATGAAATCCCAGGCTCTCCGCCGCCTTCGACTCCCCCTCCAGGATCACGTAGTAACCCTGCATCAGGCGCAGCGTCACGTCAGCGGGCGCCATTCCGCCCGATTCCGAAGGAAGAATCACGGGCGCGCCTGTATCCGGCGACAGGTTCACCGACGAAAGAATAGTGTGCCATGCCGCATCGTCCCCGCCGGCAGCGGCGCACCAGCCGGCAGCGGCCATCCCGAGCAACAATACCATCGCCCGGCTAGCGGCTGATGGCATACCACACCCCGGCCCGCACATCGTAATAAACCTGTCCTCGCGGATACCCATCCATCAGGTAATGCCCGCGCAGCACATCCACGGACCACACCATCGACGGCGGCATCCACCGCATCCGGAACCGCACCCCCGGCCCTGTATCGAAGAAATTCGCCCACACTTCGCGATTGCGGTCCATGGTGAGGTTCGCGTTCCATGCCACCTGCCATTGGAGCCCGCCCCAGCGCGGCATGGTGAACCCCGCCTTGTTCTGCGAGTACACCAGCGTATCCCAGCGGAACCGGCTCAACGTCACCACATCCGCATTCGTCTGTACGAACCACCCCGCCGTCTCCGAACCGATCCCGTGCCCGAAAGCATGCCCGTAGGACACGCCGCCGCGGTAGTCCGGGATCATCCTCCCCACGTCCGTCCGCTCCCGGTACCGCACCGCGTTGCCCGCCTCCGCCCATCCCATCAGCCCCTTCCAGGGCTTTGTCGCCACGCCGATACCGCCGATGAATGAACTCTCCGAAAGATACTGCGGATTCAACGATCCCGCCGCATGCTGCGAATCCCCCACGAAACGAACCGACAAGTAGGGCCGGAACGGAAGCTTTCCGATCCGGATCTCCGTCTTCAACTGTCCGTACGTAAAACCTTCGTGCCATCGCGAGGAGAACACCGGCAGCACCCAGGCCGTGGTCCGGAACCGCTCGAACGCCGGCTTCAGATTGTGGTAAGCCTGCTCCGCCTCTGCCTTCTGCTTCCTGTCCGTGCTCTTGCGCGCCATCTCGAAGTAGCGGATCGCCTCGTCGTCCTGGCGCAGCATGTTGTATGTCCAGCCGAGCTTCAGGTTCACCTCGTGATCCCCCGGGTTCTCCTCATGCGCTGCCAGAAGATACCTCTCGGCGTCCTTCATGTACCCCTGCTCGTAGCTGCGGTCCCCCATCACCTTGTTGCTGCGCGGTTGGGCGGCCGCCCGCGGCTTCAGTCCCTTGGCGTTCATCGCGTCCCGCACCCGCCTGGCCAGCGCCTCGTCCTTGCCTTGCAGCGCCTTCTCGAGCAGCGGCAGCGCCCCGGCGGCATCGTTGCGTTCCAGCCGCATCATCCCCAGTTGCGCGAGCGACAACAAATCATCCGGCGCAATCTCGAGCAGCCGCGCGAACTCCGCCTCTGCCTCGGCCGGCTTCCTCACTGCCAGCCACAGAAACGCCAGTTCGCGCCGCAATTCCACATTCGCCCGGTCCAGTTCAATCGCCTTGAGAAACTCGGATGCATAGGGATACCGCGCCGGCAGAAACTCCCGCGCCTGTTCGGCCGCCCGCGGATTGGTTCCCCGTGAGGCAGCCAGCCACGCCGCCAGCGCGCCCTCTTCGTCCCCTGCAAGCCGCCGTGCCCGCCCCAGATCCACCAGCAACGCGCGCTCGGCCGGGCGCAGTTCCCAGGCCCGCCGGTAATGCTCGGCTGCAAGCTTTCCGTCGCCCCGCTGCTCGGCCGCCCGCGCCAGTTCGAAGTGCGCGCTGTAGTCGTTGGGATTATGCGCCAGCGCCTTCGTCCAGCGCTCGATCGCCTCACCCAGCGGCCGGTCCACGTTCCGGAATGCCTGTTCGGCGGCCGCCTTCGAAGCTGCGTCGCCTGTCCTCCGCACCCGCTCGAACACCCGCCTTGCCTCGCCCACCTGGCCGGTTTCATGACACAGGTAGCCATACTCGAGCGCGCTGTGCCAATCCTCCGGAGCCAGCTTCACGACCTCCGCGAACTCATCCCGCGCCTCTTCCGTATCCCCCGTCTTCAGGAGCGTATAGGCGAGTTCCTTGCGCAGCTCGACCCGCTTCGGCTCCGCCTGGATAGCCTCCCGGAACCGCGTCACCGCGGTGTCGTAATTCTTTGCCTTCAATGCGGCATAGGCTTGCGCCGCGGGCTCATCCCCCGCCTGGAGGACGCCCGCGGCAGCACCCAGCACACACAAACGCCACAGCAACGCCACGTAGGATAGTGGCTCCGGACGCGGCTTCCTCTCTGTTGCGGTTCGAGAACAACGCCGGCCGGTACCATCGAGGCTAGACTCGGCCTCTTACGGCCCCAAAGTCAACAGTCCTGGATCTCGTCTCGCATTATCACTTCGCGCGGCAGAGCGTCAACGTCAACACCGCGCCCCGCCAGAACGTGAAGCCGGTGGTGGCCGTCAAGGATTGTTCAGTCCGTCCGGCACTTCAGGCAATGCGCGCGTCCTGGCTGGAGCGATTCCAGTAACCTGTCCGTGGAAACTTTCTCGAACGTAGCGATCTTGGGGCGGCTCAGGATCGCTTCCGGATGGAGCGGCCTGAGCGGCGGCTGGTCAGTCATGATGCGCTTCTGCCAGAGATGCAGCGTAACGGTTGATCCAATCGCGCTGTTCCGGGGTCTCCGGTACCGGCACGCCCCGGACGGCGCTCACTTGCCGGACGGCTGTATCTGGATCTGCTCCATTTGCTACCAACAGACATGCTGCCATCAAGCCGCTTCGTCCAATCCCTTGGCGGCAATGCACGACGACATTCCGTCCCGTTTTCAACTCCAGGTCTAACGACTCGAGGGCTTTCGAGAATGAATCGACTGATTTCGGCGTCTGCCGGTCAGGGATTGGGAATCTGAGAAAGCTCAACGCATGGGACCTTGCTCCCGCTTCCTCAGTCAGCCGTGACGTCCAGGTCGCGCTCCTCCTCGCCAGTCAGCAGCGAGAACACGGTGTCAATTCCCGCTCGCCGCCAACTCTCCATCTCGTCATCGAGCCAGTCGCCACCTCTGGGACGCGCCGCCATTGCCAGTTTGCCGCGCCAAGGGCCGTCAATCCAATACAACCGCGTCGATATCATTTCCGTGATCCTGCTATTCCTATTGTGAACCATGGGCTTGGGGATCACGTCACTTCGCCCAGGAAACTCACGCCCCGTGCTATCCGCACCCCGAAATTCTCTGCCACCGTTTGCCCGATATCCGACAGCGTCGCCCGCGTCCCAAGGTTCACCCCCTGCCGCACCCGCTCCCCGAACACCAGCAGCGGCACGTACTCCCGGCTGTGGTCCGTCGAAGGTGTCGTCGGGTCGCAGCCGTGGTCCGCCGTAAAGATCGTCATGTCCCCATCAGCCATCGCCTCGCGCAGGCGCGGTACCCACCCATCCACTTCCTCGAGCGCGCCCGCATACCCTTCGACATTGTTCCGGTGCCCGAAGTTCTGGTCGAAGTCCACCAGGTTGATGAAGATCAACCCCTCCTTCGTGTCCCGCATTGCTTCGAGCGTCTTCGCCATCCCGTCGGCGTTGTTCTTGGTCTTGTCATACTCCCCGATGCCCCGCCCCAGAAAAACATCGAAAATCTTCCCGACGCTATGAACTGGAACTTTGCGCGACGCCAGTTGATCCAGCAGCATACCCCGCGGAGGCGGCACCGCATAGTCCTTCCGGTTCGCAGTGCGCCGGAATTCACCGGGCTGGCCCTCGAACGGCCGCGCAATCACGCGCCCGACTTCGTGCTTGCCCCGCAGAATCTCCCGGGCTGTTTCGCAGATCTTGTACAACTCCCACAGCGGGATCACCTCTTCGTGCGCGGCAATCTGAAACACGCTGTCCGCCGACGTGTACACAATCGGCGACCCGCTCCGCATGTGCTCTTCGCCGAGTTCCTTGATAATCTCCGTCCCCGATGCCGCCACGTTCCCCAACGACCCGCGCCCGATCCGGCGCTCGAATTCCTCCATCACTCCCGGCGGGAACCCGTTCGGATAGATCGGGAACGGCTTGTCGAGGTGGATGCCCACCATCTCCCAATGTCCCGTGGTGGTGTCCTTGCCGGGCGAGGCCAGCGCGCACCTGCCGTAAGCCCCCCGCGGATGCTCCGCCGGCTCCAGCCCCACGAACGGGCGGATATTCGCCAGTCCCAACTCGCACAGATGCGGGAGGCGCAGACGGCGCTGCCGGGCAATGTTGCCGAGCGTGTCGCTGCCCACATCGCCATAAGCCGCCGCGTCCGGCATCTCGCCGATGCCGACGCTGTCCAATACGATCCAGATCACCCGGCGGAACGGCATCAGTTTTGCGCCAGGGCTTCCTGGATCCGCTCCTTCAGCATGTCTGTGAACCGCTCCGGCACGAAGCCGTTCATGCGCGTGAACAGCGCGCCCTTGCGGTCGAAGATGATGGTGGTAGGGATGGAGGAGACCTTCAGCAGACTCGAAAGCCCGTCTTCATAGTAGACGGCTTTGTTCCATTTCTGCTCGTGGAGGAAGGGTTTCACCAGGTCCCGGTCCTGATCCGTGTTGATTCCCAGGAACACCACGTCGTTGCGGCTTTTGAAACTTTCCTTGACGCGCTCGTACATTGGATATTGCGTGCGGCACGGCCCGCACCACGTCGCCCAGAAGTCGAGCACCACCACTTTCCCGCGCAGCGTTCCCAGGTCCAGTTTCTCCCCGTTCACCCCGTTGATGGTGTACTTCATCGCGTTCGTCTCACCGGCGTTGGGGTCAATCGCCTTCAGCCTCTCGCGGCGCTCGGCCTGCACCGCAACCGCGCGGTCATACGCCGCCAGAATCATGTCCCCCAACCCCTTCTCCGAGCCGTGCAGGCTGCGATACAACTCGCCCATCTGGCGGCGGGTTTGCAGCCTCTCCTCGTCCGTCACGCGAGGGTCGGGCAGGGCAAAGGCGTCGGCGAGGGCCGGAAGCGCATTCTCCTGCTTGCCCTGTTTCAAGAGCCACACCGCCAGTTCCCGGGCCGGTTCCGCCGAGGGGTAGATGCGAAACGACTCTCTCGCCGCTGCCTCGGCCTCCGCATATTGCCCCAGATGGCCTTTCGCCCTTGCCTGGAACGTATACCCGCGCGCGATTCCTCTGTCCAGGTCTTCGCGCATCTGCGCGGTCATGCGTCCCTCTTCGGGCTTTTGCTGCTCCAGTTCCCGCATGCCCTTGGTGAACAATTCCGCGTAATGCAGACCCTTCTCGCTGCTGTCCTTGTCGCTCCGCGAGGTCAACAGGCGCGTCACCCGTTCCAGCACCACAAGGTCAGAGGGATTCTGCTCGAGGTATTCCTCCCCATATTTCAGAATCCGCGTGTTATCCCGGATCTCGACCGAGGCTTTCGCCAGCGCGCGGATCACCTCGGCATGGCGCTTCGAGTTCGGATACTTCGCAAGATGCTTTTCAAGAGCCCGGACCATCTCGGTGGGGCTCGATCCTGCCTCTCCCACCCACTGCCGCAGATCCTGTTCCTCCGCGGAGGAGGCATCCTTCGACTTCGCGCTCCCCTCCTGCGGGAAAGCCGCCATCACCCCGGCAAACAGCAGGATCAGAATTCGTAGCTTCATTTACTCGGCTTTCGGCTTGTTGGCGTTGCGGATCGCATCTGCCAGCGCCGCCGCCCGTTCGCGCGCCATGTGCAGGTAGCTTTCATTCTTCACTACCCGGTCGAGCATCGGCAGAAACTGCTCCGGAGCCACCAGCCTGTTCCGCTCCATCGCCGCCTGTAGCCGCAGCACCGCGTTGTTGACCCCCAGCTTATCGAAGCGCACCGCCTTCTCCAGTATGATGCGATACTGCGCGCTCTCCGTCATCTTCTCGAACCAGTCGAGCAGCAGACGCCCGTTCTCGTCCTGGGTGTAGTTGAACTTCACTTCGCCCTTTTCCGGCGAGTTTTCCAGGCGGAAGGTCTTCTCCCCCATCTTCGCCACCGGTAATCCGGATTCGAGAGGAGTCTTGAACCAGTTGAGCTTTTCCGCCAGGGCCCAGATCTGCTGCACGTCCGTCTCGCTTAACTGGCACACCAGCGGATCCTCTTCCTTCGGAGCCTCGCGATATTCGGCGTGCCCTTTCTTGTCCAGCGTGATCTCCACGTATGCGGGCGAGGAGCCGGGAAAGCTCTTGGAATAGAAAATTGTCGGCAGGTCCGCCGCGTAAGCCAGTCCCGCCGCCAGCAAGAATGTCAGCAGCCTCATCGGCAAACTCCCATTCCGGACCGGGCCGTCCACGTCGCATGGCAAATCGCCACAGCCACGGCATCGGAGGCGTCTTCCGATTCCAGCCGCTCGGGAAGCTTCAACAGGCTTTGCACCATGAACTGCACCTGCTTCTTTTCTGCGCGGCCATAGCCTACCACGCTGTTCTTTACCTCGAGCGGGGAATACTCTCCCAACTTCAGCCCCGCTTCCGCAACCGCATACAACGCTACGCCGCGTGCATGGGCCAGTGTCAGCGCAGACTTCACGTTCAGCGCGTGAAACACCCCCTCCACCGCCGCCTCATCCGGAGAATGCTCCCCGATGACGCGCCGCAGGCCATTGCCGATCTCGAGCAGCCTCAGCCGCAATGGCTCCTTCGGATCGGTACGGATCACTCCGCTTGCCACAAGCCGGTGATCGCGGCCGTCTGTCTCGATCACCCCGTAGCCGGTGCGCTCTGTCCCGCAGTCGATCCCGAGGACACGCATAAGGGTAGACGCCTAGCTCGCCAGCGCTTCCATCTCCTTCTCGTCGATGTCGAAGTTCGACCACACGTTCTGCACATCGTCGTGCTCTTCCAGAGCTTCGGTCATCTTCAGCATCGCCTGCGCCTGCTTGCCCTCGAGCTTCATCAACGTCTTCGGCAGCATCGCGATTTCCGCCGATACCGGCTCGAACCCGCTCTTCTGAATGGCCTCGAGCACGCTGAAGTGCGTTTCCGGCGAAGACAGAATCTCCCAATTGGCGCCGTCGTTGCGCAGATCGTCGGCGCCCGCTTCCAGCACCAGGTTCATCATCGTGTCTTCATCGGCCTTGTCCATCTCGATGAGAATCTGGCTTTTTCGCTCGAACATCCAGTTCACGCTGCCCGCCTCCCCCATGTTCCCGCCATTCTTCGAGAACAGGTGCCGGATCTCCGAAACCGTGCGATTGCGATTGTCCGTCGCTACCTTCACCAGCACGGCGGCGCCGCCCGGCCCGTAGCCCTCGTAGACGATTTCATCCAGTTGCCCGCCTTCGAGCTCACCCGTACCGCGCATCACCGCGCGCTTGATGTTGTCGGCCGGCATACTCACTGCTTTGGCGGCCAGGATCGCGGTCCTTAACCGGGCGTTCGAATCAGGATCGCCGCCGCCGTTGCGGGCGGCCACCATGATTTCCTTGATCAGCCGCGTAAAGACTTTTCCGCGCTTGGCGTCAATAGCAGCTTTTTTGTGTTTGATCGTATGCCACTTGGAATGGCCTGACATGGATACCTCGAAAACCTACGGTAGGAAGTTCAATTCAGAATAGCAAACAAAGCCCTACGGCTCAACGGAGTTGCCGTCCTGTGCTGCTTTCCCGGCCGGCAGCCGTTCAACAGAAACCATTGCACGGCCGGCGCCGGAAAACTGAAGCACAAAAAAAGACCCTCCGGGTGGGAAGCCGGAGGGTTGGAGGCATCGCGAGCTTTAGTTGGCACAAACGGTCTTATGCCGGACCCTACAAGGAGAGCTCGCGTATTTGCGTCTTTGGTGTAGTCATCTGTTCTATGAGACGCTAGCGCCACACGTGTGGTTTCAAAGTCACACATCGGTTAGTACTCCCGACGCAATTAATTTCGCTACGGCCTCGATCCGCGGCGTAAAAGGCGCGTCCGAATCCGGTTCCGAAGCTGCAAGACGCAGTAAATGATGGACTTGTTCCAGCCGGGGGCTGGTGCGCAGAGGGCGGAGAAACTCCAGGGCGCGCGCGGCGCACAGGGCTTCGATGGCCAGCACATGCCGGGTATTCCGCACAATCTGTTGCAGTTTTAAGGCGGAAGCCATGCCCATGCTTACGAAATCTTCCTTATTCCCACTGGTGGGAATGCTCCCCACCGTCGCCGGCGACGCCAACACCCGGTTCTCCCCTACAAGCGCCGCCGCCGTCACTTGAGGCATCATGTATCCCGATTCCAACCCCGCTTCCCGCGCCAGAAACGGCGGCAGCCCTTCGCTCAATGCAGGGTTCACCAGCCGGTCCACCCGCCGCTCGGAAATTCCGGCGAGGGCGGTCAAAGCAATGGCCAGATAGTCGAGTTGCAGCGCCACCGGCTCGCCGTGAAAATTCCCCGCGGACAGAATTTCGTTGTCGAATACCAGTGGATTGTCCGTCGCCGAATTCAATTCAATGGCGAACACAGCGGCCGCCGTCTGGATGGCATCATGAACGGCTCCATGCACTTGCGGCGCGCACCGAAGCGCATAAGCGTCCTGCACCCGCGGGCAATGGATGTGCGATTCCCGGATCTCGCTCCCTTCCATCAACCGCCGCATTCTCTCCGCGCTCGCTATCTGCCCGCGATGCGGCCGGGCCGCGTGCGCCCGGGGATCAAACGCGCGCGGCGTGCCGTGCAGGGAATCCGTGGTCAACGCGCAAAGCACGTCGGCTGTGACGGCAAGCCTGCGCCCTGCCTCCAGTTCCAGGCAGCCGATGGCCAGCATGGCCTGCGTTCCGTTGATGAGCGAAATTCCCTCCTTCGGGGCAAGCACCAAAGGCTCCAGCCCTGCCAGCCGCAGCGCGTCTCCTCCCTTGAGGCGCCGCCCTTCGTATTCAGCCTCCCCTTCTCCCATCAAGACGAGGGCGATATGCGCCAGCGGAGCCAGGTCTCCACTGGCCCCGACACTTCCGCGCGATGGCACTACAGGGGTCACGCCTCTGTTCAACAGATCGCACAACCGCTCCGCCGCCACCGGGCGGATACCGCTCAGCCCTTTGGCCAGCACGTTCGCCCGAATCAGCATCATGGCGCGTACCACCTCGCCCGCCAGCGGCTCCCCTATCCCGCAGGCATGCGAGCGCACCACGTTTCGTTGCAGGTGCTCGAGTTCCCCGGCGGTGATGCGCCTGTCGGCAAGCAGTCCCACGCCCGTATTTACGGCGTAGACCGGCTCTTCACCGGCCGCGAGCGCTTCCACCACACCCCGCGAATCCGCCATTCTCCGCAAGGCGTCCTCGCTGATCGAAACCTGCTCGTTGCCCACGGCCACAACGCCCACCTGCGGCAGCGTGAGACCCTCTCCGTTGAGAATCACCATGGTTTCAGACTAGCTTTAAGTAGTGCCGCATGCCTGAGGGGAACTTCCAATACTGCGACGTCAGCCTGCCTGTGCCGCTCGACCGGGTCTTCACCTATTCGCTTCCGGAGACGCTTCGCCACCGTGTGAAACGCGGCTGCCGGATCCTGGTGCCGTTCGGACAGCGGAAACTGGCCGGGGTGGTTGTCCGCGCTCACGACGAGCGCCCGCCCGTCGAAACACGCGAGGCCATGCAACTGCTTGGCGAGGAACCGGCGCTCGAGGAAGACCTCTTGAGCCTGGCCTCCTGGATTGCGAACTACTACTGCGCCCCGCTCGGTGAAGTGCTGCGCGCGATGATCCCACTCTCCTCCGAGGTGCGCCGCGGCAAGGTGTACACGCTTACCGACGCGGGACGGGACGTGGCCCGCCAGCAGTTGATCGGCGAGGAGAGTGAAGACCCGGTCATTGTCATCCTGCGCCTGCTCGAGCACCGCGCGCTGTCCGCGAACTACCTCGGCAAGAAGGTGAAGGAGGCGGACAAGGTGCTTCGCTCCTTGCAGCGGAAAGGATTCGTCGAGGTCGAGGACACCGCCGCCGAAAAAGACCCTCTACGGGCGCCCGCCTCCAGGCTGATGGTCGAGTTCCATTCCCGCGTCGAGGAGAAACTCCGCAAGCCGGAGCGCGAGTTGTTGTCGTTTCTCGAACTGCATCCGGGCGCGCACAGCCTGGCGGAGGTGGATCAGTTGGTGAAAGGAGCTTCCCAATCCGCCCGCGCGCTGGCGCGCCGGGGCCACCTCACTTTGCGCCACGCCACAACCATCCACTACCAGGGCGAGATTCGCGAACGGCATGCGCTCAACCCTCACCAGCTCGAGGCGCTCCAACAAGTCCGCGCCGGCATCGAAGCGCGGCGCTTCCAGACTTTCCTGCTGCAGGGCGTTACCGGTTCCGGAAAGACCGAGGTCTACCTCTGCGCCATCGAAGCCGCCCTCGCCCAAGGCCGAAGCACCCTGATGCTCGTTCCCGAAATTGCCCTCACCCCCGCCGTGAGCAGCCAGTTCTTCCAGCGCTTTGGCGACCGCGTCGCCATCCTCCATTCGGCCTTCAGCGGCTCCGAACGCGCCGAACAATGGCGCGCCATCCGCGCGGGCAAGGCCATGGTGGTGGTGGGTACCCGGTCCGGCGTGTTCGCCCCTGTCCAAAACCTGGGGCTGATTGTGGTGGACGAGGAGCACGATCAAAGCTACAAGCAGGAAGAAACGCCCCGCTACAACGGGCGGGACGTGGCCATTGTGCGCGCCCGTGCTGCCGGAGCCTGCGTGCTGCTCGGTTCGGCCACCCCAAGCCTCGAATCCCGTTATAACGTTCATCGCGGCAAGTACACATTACTCGAACTGCCCGTCCGCATCGCCGGCCGGCCCATGCCTGTAGTCGAGACCATCGACATGAGGCAGGAGTTCCTCGACACCCGCAAGCAGGCCACCTTCTCACGGCGTCTGCTCGAGGAGATCGCCTCCCGTCTCGATGCACGCGAGCAGGTGATGATCCTCCATAACCGCCGCGGATTCTCGAGCTTTGTCGCCTGCCGCTCCTGCGGCGAGCGCGTGGAATGCCGCAACTGCGCGGTCACCCTTACCTATCACCACCGCGACCGGCGTATGCTCTGCCACTACTGCAACTACGCCGAGCGTCCTCCCAAGCGCTGCCCGAAGTGCGACAGCGAGCACGTCTACTTCCTGGGCACGGGAGCCGAGAAGGTGGAAGAAGAGCTGCACCTCGCCTTTCCCCGGGCGCGCGTCGTGCGCATGGACCGCGATACCGTCAGCGGCAAGCGCAAGTTCGAAACCATCCTCCACGGCTTTCGCGCCCATGAGTACGACACCCTCGTCGGCACCCAGATGATCGCCAAAGGACACGATATTCCCAACGTCACGCTGGTGGGCGTGGTCTCGGCGGACATCGGACTCGGCATGCCCGATTTTCGCGCCGCCGAGCGGACGTTCCAACTGCTGACGCAGGTTGCCGGACGCGCCGGGCGCGGCCAGGTGCCGGGAGTGGTCATCGTCCAGACCATCAACCCCGATCATTACGCCGTCCGCTTCGCCGCTCTTCAGGATTACCGGCAGTTCTACGAAAAAGAGATCCAGTTCCGCCGTATGATGCGCTATCCCCCCTTCGCCGCCCTTGCCAATGTCATGGTTCGCAGCCGCAACCAGCAGCAGGCCCTCGAGATGAGCGCCGAGATCGGCAACTTCTTCGGACCCTCGCCGCAGGATCTGAAAATCCTCGGCCCCGCCGAGGCCCCGATTTCCCGCCTCAAGGAGGAGTTTCGCTATCAACTGCTGCTCAAGGCCGCCAACCGCAAACGGCTCAACGAACTGCTCCACAGCCTCCGCGCCTTCGCCGAACATCGCCACTGGCCGCCCACCTCTCTCGTCATTGACGTCGATCCGCTCAGTCTGTTGTAATCGCGGGAATCGTGCGGGACTTCGAAATCATCAATGAGAATCTGCGAAACGCTCTCGCCGCCTTCTCCCATGTGCGCTATTCCGGCGAGGTCGCCGAGGCGCCTGGCGTCAGCCTCGTCCACGCCGGAGTCAACTACAGCCTCTTCAATACCGCCCTACTCACCGAACCGGTTCCGGGCGGCCCGGTTTCCTTCAAGAATGTGTTGGATGAAGCGGAGAGTTTCTTCGGGAAGCGCTCCGCGCCATGGTCGCTGTGGTTCTGTGACGATCTGTTTACTGCCTCCGAGCGCCGGCGCTCGCGCATCTCCATGGCCACCCGTGGACTGCGCCTCATGATGGAAGCCCCGGGCATGATCGCCCGCCAGGTCAGCGAACCGGACCGGGCACTCCCTGATGACTTTGACTGCTACCCCGTGGGCGACACTCGCACCCGCTCCGGTTTCAGCCGCATCATGGCCGAGGCCTTTCAAGTTCCACCCGGCATGGCGGACGATGTGTACGCCGGCGAGCGGCTGTGGCAGGGGCCTTTACGGGGCTTCATCGCCTATGTAGACGACGAGCCCGTATCGACAACCGGCATCGTCCTCGGCGGGGATTCCATTGGCGTCTATGCCGTGGCCACGATGCCGCGGATGCAGCGCAGAGGCTACGGAGAAGCGCTCATGCGCCGCGCCTTGGAACAGGTTCGCCTCGAAACCGGCATCACCCGCAGCGTCCTGCAATCAAGCGCCGCCGGCTATCAGCTCTACCTCCGCATGGGTTACCGGAACATGACGCGCTTTTCCGTTTACGTCAAAACGTAGCCGAGGACCCGTGATTCCGCTGCGCGCGCCGTTGGCAGTGCTAGAATCTTCACTTCATGCCGGAATACGCAATTGGAGTGGATCTCGGCGGTACGAATCTCAAAGCCGCCGCCATCTCGTCCAGCGGGGAGATGCTGGACCGCACCAACGCAACCACGGACCTGACCCAGGGCCCCGAGCGCGTCGTCGACGATATCGTCGCCTGCATCGAATCGCTGCGTGACCGCTTTGCCGGTTCGCGCCTCGCCGGCGCCGGCATCGGCGTCCCCGGATTCATCCGCATGGCGGAAGGTTTCATCGTCGGCTCCCACAATCTGCCTCCTCTCAACAACTACCCCATCCGGGACGCCATTGAAAAACGTCTCGGAACCCAGGTGTTCCTCGAGAATGACGCCAACGCCGCCGCCCTCGGCGAGAAATGGATGGGCGCCGGCCGCGATGTAGACGATCTGGTCTTGCTCACCCTGGGCACGGGCATTGGGGGCGGCGTCATTTCGCGCGGACGTGTGATGCACGGCTTCGTGGGAATGGCGGCCGAACTGGGACACATCACCGTGGTCCCGAACGGCAATCCCTGCGGCTGCGGCAATCGCGGCTGCGTCGAAAAACACGCTTCCGCAACCGCCATCGAGAGCATGGCCAACCTGCTCGCCCTCGGCCAGAATCTCTCCGCCAAGGACGTCTACGATCTGGCGGTCGCCGGAGAAGAACGCGCCCGCGCCATCTTCAAAACGATGGGCCAATGCCTTGGTATTGCAATCGCCAGTCTCATCAACATCTTCAATTACCCGCTCTACCTGATGAGCGGCGGCGTGCTGGCGGCCTGGGATTATTTCTATCCGGCGCTGCTCGAAGAAGTGCGGTGGCGCAGCTTTACCTTCCGCAACACAAACACGAGGATCGAAAAAGCGCTTCTTGGGAGTGAAGCAGGGCTCTACGGCGCGGCCTATCTTCCGGTGCAGGCGCAACTGACCACCAGACACTGAGTGGAGGGTTCGAATTTGAAATTTTCACTGCTGTTACCGGGCCTGTTCGCGCTGTTGCTTCCTTCACCGGCCGGGGCTGCTTCCACGAAGGCGTTTGCCGGAGCCCGAATTTTCGACGGCACGGGACGCGCTGTAATCGAGAACGGCGTCATCGTCGTCCAGGACGGCCGCATCACTGCCATCGGCCCGTCGAACAAAGTCAGACCCCCCAAGGGCGCTCAGACCATCAACGTCAGCGGCAAGACCATCACTCCCGGCCTCATCAACTCCCACGGGCATGTCTCCGACGTGGAAGGAAAAGGCACGGGAGCGACCGAAGAAGGCGTCCGGCAACAACTCGCTCTCTTCAGCCGCTACGGAATCACCACTGTCGTCAGCCTGGGCGGCGAGGAACAGGCGGCATTCCGTGTGAGGGACGCGCAGGAAACCCCTGCTCTTTCCCATGCCCGCATTTACCTGGCGGGAACGGTCATCGTCGCGAAGACCTCTGAAGAAGGGCGGCGGATGGTGGACACGGTTGCCGCTACGAAGCCGAACTTCATCAAGATCCGGGTGGACGACAACCTCGGCACGACGCGCAAGATTCCGCCGAATGTCTACCGCGCGGTCATCGACGAGGCCCACAAGCAACGCCTGCCCCTCGCCGTCCATTTCTTCTATCTCGACGACGCCAAGGACCTGGTGCGCTCCGGAGCCGACATCCTGGCGCATAGCGTCCGCGACAAGCCTGTCGATGACGAATTCCTCTCGCTGGTCAAGAGCCGGAATATTCCCTATTGCCCCACGCTCACCCGCGAATTGTCCACGTTCGTCTATGAAGACATCCCCGCTTTCTTCACGGATCCTTTCTTTCTGAGGGAAGCCAGGCCGCAAGTGATTGCCGCGTTGAAGGATTCGGCGCGCCAGCAGGCGATGCGCGTCAACAAAATGAGCCAGGCCTACAAGGCTGCGCTGCCCACCGCCAAGAGCAATCTCAAGAAACTGGCCGATGCCGGAGTCCCGATCCTCATGGGTACCGATTCCGGCGCCACCGCCGCCCGTTTCGAGGGCTACTTCGAACATCTGGAGATGCGGATGATGGCCGATGCCGGAATGTCGCCCGGGGAAATTCTCCTGTCCGCCACCGGTGTTCCCGCCAGAGCCCTTAAACTGAAGGATATCGGGACCCTCGAGAAGGGGAAATGGGCTGATCTGGTGGTCTACGACAGGAACCCGCTCGAGGAGATCGAAAACACGAAAACGATCACGGCGGTGTATATCGCCGGGAATGAGGTGAAAAGGTAGTGATGTCCCAAGCAGTTGTCCACCGTCCGGAGATCTCTGAATACGCCGAATACTACGCCAAGTACGTACATCTCGTAGGCGATGGCGATGTAATAAAGACCCTGCAATCGCAGATGGAGGCGACGCTCGCCACCCTGCGCGCCCTTACTTCCGGGCAGACCTTCCAACGCTACGCCGACGGTAAATGGAGCATCCGGGAGGTGGTGGGCCATATCATCGATGCCGAGCGTATCTTCGCCTACCGGGCCTTACGATTCGCCCGGAATGACCAAACGCCGCTGCACGGCTTCGAGCAGGACGGCTACATCGCTCCCGGCCGCTTCGACGAACGGCACTGGGAGGACCTCCTCGATGAACTGGAAGTCGTGCGCCGCGGCACCCTGCTGCTGTTCGGCGGATTCGATGAAGCAGCTTGGCAGCGCCGCGGCATGGCGAACGGAGCCGAAATCACCGTGCGCGCGCTCGCATATGTGATTGCCGGTCACGAGTTGCATCACATGAAGATTGTGCGGGAGCGCTATTTGGCATAGCCGCCGCCGTAAAGAACCCGCTCCGGCGCGCCCCCGTGTGGTCCCCTTTGTCGCCTCGGCCGCGGATGGCGCCGGGCCTTGGTTGAGACTACATTTGGGATTCTATCCCTACATTTCCCTGAGGTTCAGTAACTATTTCGCCTGTTGTTTGCTTGTCGGTTATGCGTTCCAATAGTACTATTTAATTGAGGATACCATGCTAATGAGGAATTTGTTAAAGCCTCTGGTTGTTGGCATTGAGCCTCAGCGCAGCGGTGTGGGCGAATCCCGGCACAGATGGATGTAGTCTCGACGCAAACTCTGCGTGTGTGCCGGCGCCAGAGTCCAGTGTGATGCCCGAGTTCGTTGTCTGCGCAGTTGTGCTTGGGCTTGCTGCTGCTCATCACTGCAAGAACAGTTGAGTGCGAGCGCCATCGCCTTGCCGGTGATCTTGTCCGGCGCCGGATCTGACACGCCAAACGGGCGCGGCGGCGTTGAAATAGGAGCGCCGCCGCACCCTTTGTGGTCTAACGAGCGAACGTGAATCCCAGTCCGGTCGTATAGAGAAAGTCGTTGGTTTTTCGGCCCGGGGCCGGGTTATTCAAGTAACGGTCGCTCAAGGAAAGATTCCAGGTAAGCCATTTGGAAATCTTCGTCACCGCGCCGATATCAAAGTTAATGCGGTAGTCGCCGGTGTTTGTCAAATCGTTAAACATGCGGAAACTTTGCACTAACGATGTGGCCGCGGTCATTTTCAGGCTGTACTCATTGCCCCAATAAAATTCCGCGGATTTCCGGATCAGAGGCGTGTTAAAACTCGACCGGTTGAAGTCCGCCCCGGCAAGCAGGTCCAGCGAACTGCGCTCCGTTTTCAGGGCATGAAAACCCAAGCCGCCGCCGATGACGAATCTCAAATCCAGATTCTGGAACTTGTCATATTCGTAATCATTGAAGGCGTTGAGAAAGAGGCGCGGGCTCACGTTGTGGCCATAGGAGAGGCCGCCGCGGACAGCCTGCGCGGTGCCGGCGCTGCGGCCACTGACGAGGGCCGAGGCTTTGATCGCATTGAAGTAGATGGAAGTCTTGTCTGTGTTGGTGACACGCGCGGCGTTGACGCCAGTGGTGAAGGTGAGAGTCCTCGCGTTGCCGCTTGTGCCGGCAAATCCGACGCTGGCGGCGCCTGCCCAGAGATCGCCCCAACCGGGGTTTTGCAACCGCTCGAAGGCTTTCTGCTCATCGGCATCGCGAATGGTGGTGATCTGCGCGGCAGGCACGTCCACTTTCGTCTCTTTGCCCACCACCTCCACTTTCCCCTCCGTGACCGAAAGCGCGCCTTGAACAGTCTTGCCATCCTCGAGAACAACATTGAGCGGCTTTTCCGCCTTGATGGACTCCACCTGATCCCAACTGGTGGTGACGACGCCAAACTGATCTGTCTTAATGACGAGGTTCTTGCCATCCTTCTTGACAATGGTTCCAGTCACCCGGTCCCCGTTTTTCATTACGATCTGATCGGCGTGGAGAATGCCCATCGCCGCAAAAGCAAAGGATGACAAAGTGATGGGCCTAACAAATCTGAGCAGTGAATGCATAGGTTTTGTAGTGCTTTCCGGGGCATCTGCCCTCTGAATTGTTCTTCCACCGCGGCTAAATCTGCAGGGTAGAGTGAGTGCCGTCTGAAACCGGGATTGCCTACAACCGGCTTGCCGCACGCGCAACGAGGAACATGGCAGACTCAACGATCAAAAGACTGCCCCTCATCACGAATGCATGGAAATCTCTCAGCACGGACGAATCTCACCTCCCGCGGTGTGAATTCAAGCGCCCAGTTTTCCTATTCTACCTGATTCGCGCTTGCATGCGGAGGTGTGGGCAAGACAGAAATAACTAGACTCGCGCCCCGAGGATGGCGATGGGACCATGGCGCCAGAAGCATTCCGGAGATTCAAACCCGCCTTGTGTCATCGCGGTAAGCTCCTGGTGCACGGAGAAGTACGTGTCTTCGGCGGCCCAACTGTCGAGGTTTCCGTAAGCCTGCTCCAGAGTGAACCCCTGGCCCGCCATGAAGACGGCCCACTCCTCGCGCAGCGACGGCCAGAACGGACCGCTGACGGCATCCGTGTTCAGGAAAACGCCACCGGGGCGAAGCGCATTCCGGATCCGCTGGTAGGCTTCTGCTTTCCGCTCCAAAGCGGGGATGTGGTGCAGGGCAAAGGCGCACAGCACGGCATCGGCGGCCGGCAGAGGGTCCATGAAGGAGCCGTGGGAAAGCTCGACACGGTGAGCGAAGCGCGCAAGGCGGGTCCGGGCGAGCGCGAGTATCTCCGGGTCGATGTCGCGCACCAGCACCGAGGAGGAGGGAAAGCGTTCGAGGATTGCCTCCGCCAGGGAACCGGTGCCGCCGCCCAGATCGACGATCCGCGCACGCGCGGGAATGTTTGCCGCAGCGAGGAGCTCGAGTTGAACGCCGCGGCTCTCCTCATAGCGCGGGATGTAGGTGCGGATGATGCGGTCGTACTCTTCTATGTTCAGACGCAGGTGAGAAGAGACGCAGTGTTCGCTGTGCATTGGTGACATTGTAGACGAGGAGGAGGCGAGCTATGAGGGGGCGGTCTTGCGCGCTCGCGGAGGCGACGGGCGGCAGCCGTTCGTCGGGAATCGAGAGGATCCTACGCGATGTCCAGGCAACTCAGTTCCACCCGATGCACCGAAGAAACAGCAGCGGTTTACAGGCCGCCTCGCCATGGGCCTGGATCTCCGGTGGGGAATAGAATCAGCCGATGTTCCTGACGCCCGGAAGAGGGAAGTCGCCGATGGATTCTGCTTCCTTGAGCAGTTTCTGAAAGAGCCGCTCTCCAATGGCGGCGCTCTCCTGATTTCTCACGCCATGTCCGTTGCCGGAACCCGGGAAGACGATGGTGATGACTCCGGAAGAGATGCCCGCATTGATCAGGCGGCCGCCGGATGCGGTGTGGCGGCCGACAATCACCTCATGGCCCAAGTCGCGGTGGAGAGCGATGGAACCCTCGCCGAGTTTGTTGGACGGCCCTACGTCGCCGAAGCAGGCATAGGCCATCCGGATGCCGTAGATGACAACGCCGATATCGCCCAGTTGGATTCCGTGTTGGGGGTAAAAGCCTCCCGGGAGCACGAAGTAGTTGATCAGGTCGGCGTCGAGAGACTTTCCACCGGCATCCTTGGCGGAAGTGGACGCCTGGCCGCTGGGATCCTGGGAGATGTAGGCCGATCCGTCCGTGTCGAGATCGAGCTTCGATTCGAAGTACAACTGGCCGCTCGGGAACTTGCACATGAATTTCCTGCCTATGAGCGCCGGAGTGGTGATTTCGCGGGTCTTGGGGTGAAGAAAGAGAGTGGGAATGCTGTCGAGAATGAGAACAGACAGGCCCTGCGGTTTGTAAGTAATTGCCATTTGGATCCTCCTCGGCTTATAGCCACGATCCGGCTCTACTCATACATACGGAATCGGCGCCTGAATCTAGTACACGCGTGTGTTCAAATTTCGCGGTAGCGCATCCAGAGGCGCAGGAAATTCCGGCGTCGGGCGGGTTCTTCGTGGTCTTCAAAGGCGGTGCGGCTGTGGAGGATGAAGCGGTTGTTGACGAACTGCATGTCGCCGCGCCGCATGTGGAAACGGACGGCCAGACCGTCGCGGCGGCAGGCTTGCTCGAGGCATTCGAGAGACTCGAGGTCGTGAGGCGTGAGCGGGACGCCGGCGGCCTCATGGCCTTTCAGCAGATTGAAGCGGAAGTAGCGGATGGCGAGGGCATCGCCGTAAGTGAACAAGGGAGCGGAGATGGTGGGCGATTCGCCGGGGCGCAGTTCGGCGCGGCGGTCGAAGAAGAAGGGTTCGTACAAACGCCGCAGGCAATCGGGCCGTTCTTCGCGCAGGATATTGTGCACGGACTGGGCGCTGACGATGGCCGTCTCGCCGCCTTCCTTGGCTACCTGCAAGGCAAGCAGCGACACGATATCCGGCGTGTATCCGGCGTAGGCTGCCGAGGAATCGGTGTGAAAGTCGATGGCGGAGGAGGTGCGCGAAATCCTCACGCCCTTGGCGCCGTATTGGCGGTGGAAATCGTATCCTTCGTCGCGCACCCGGAAGAGGTATTCATCGTTGGCGTTTTGTGGAATGGGATGGCCGAGATGGACGGCGATCCCCCAATAGAGGATGGCTGCTTCCTCCGGGGTGTAGCTATCGGCGGCGAGCCCGCGAACAACGAGGAATCCGCGGCCGCTCCGCACCTCGCGCCGCAAGCGTTCCGCATCCCGGGCAAAGGATGGGAGCGAATAATCCGCGGGCGAGAGGTGAGAAATCAGCTTGCCCTCCGCGCGGATGCGGCGCAAGGAGGCATCGAGTTCTTCGAGAAGTCGAGGGGAGAGCGTGTAGGTCCACTCCTCCGCGCTGGAGAATTGATCGCCGCGCCAGGCGCCGGGGCCGGTGAACGGAGCGTCATGGATGGGAGTGGCGTGATTGGACATGGCGTTACTGCTGGCTGAAACTGCTGGCGATGCGGAAGGACTCGACGGCATGGCCGTCCTTGCTGCGCTTGCGCAGGCGTTCGCGAAGGCTGTCCTTCAACTTGCGCAGCGTTTCGGGTTCCCAATCCGGGCGGTATTTGTGGACGGACGGCTCCCACTGGCTGACGTGCGCCGCCGCCGCATCGAGTTTTTTCCCGATCACGCTGTCGATGTTCACCCAATAGTTCGCGTCCTTCTCCGTCACGTAGTAGAACAGGTACAACGGCACGGAGTAAGGCTCGAGGCCCTGCTGGAGGCGCTGGTTGGGGAAGTAGAGATGCCACTCGGCGGCGCGCACGGCGTCGAGGGTGTTGACGGCCGCCATGCGATGGTCGGTCTTGTGCCACCGTACGGTCTCCGAACCCGGATCGATGGAGACGACAACATCAGGCCGGTATTTTCGGATGAGCGCCGTGGTCTGCTCCACCAGGCCGCGCGGATTGGCGTATTCGAGCATGCCGTCGTGATAACCCATCCAGAGAATGTTCTCTTTGGGAATCCCCACAATGCGGCACGACTCTTCCTCTTCGGCTTTGCGGATCCGCGCCAGGCGTTCGCTGGTCATGTCGGGATCGTAGGAGCCCTTGTCATCGTTCGTGTAGATGGCGATGTAGATATTGTTGCCGTTGCGCGCCAGCATGGAGAGCGTGCCGGCGCAACAGAACGTGTCGTCATCCGGGTGCGGGGTGAAGAGCATGATGGTCTTTCCCCGCATCTCTTCGATGCGCGGGCCGCGGTATTCCTGGGCAGGCAGCCCCGCCGCCAGCAGACTCGCCACGAGAAGCCACTTCCTCATCCCTGCATGGTACTGCACCGCGACGAGGCGGTAGGCGGATCAGCTACGCTAACGGAAGATGAGTCAACCGAGCCTTGCATCTTCCGCGCTGGCCGTGCCCTATTCCCGCATCCGGGAACTGGGGGAACTGGCGATGCGTATGGACGCTTCCACCAGAGATGAGAACGACAAGGTGCTCCGCCTGTATTTCGGCGAATCGAACATCCCGACGCCGGAGTTCATCAAGCGGGCCGCGCAGAAGGCGATGGCGGACGGGTTCACGTTCTACACGGAGAACGCGGGCATGCCGTCCACGCGCAAGGCGCTGGCGCGGTATTACGAAGAGATCCACGGGGTGACGCTCGATCCCGCAAACCGCATCGTGATTACCACCAGCGGCGTCCAGGCGCTGAACGTGACGCTGCGGTGCCTGCTCAATCCCGGCGACGAGGCAATTATCCTCACGCCGGCGTGGCCGAACGGCTCCGCCATCGTCACCATGGCAAACGCCGTGGTCCGGCAGATTGCGCAGCCGCTCGCGGGCGACCGCTATGGTATCGATTTTGACGCCATGGAAGCCGCTATCAATGAACGGACGCGGGTGATTCTCTATACGTCGCCGTCGAATCCGCTGGGGTGGGTGGCGACGGGCGAGGACCAGGACCGGTTGCTCGAGATCGCGCGGCGGCACAAGTTGTGGCTGATGGCGGACGAAGTCTACGAGCGGCTCTACTACGGAGGAGCAAAGCTGGGGGAGCCTGTCCCGACTATTCTGAAGAAGGCGTCGCCCGAGGATGCGGTGATCGTCGTGCAGTCATTCTCGAAGACATGGTGCATGACGGGATGGCGCGTCGGCTGGATTGTGTCGCGTCCGGATTTGTGCGAGAAGGCGGCGCAATTGAACGAATTCATCATCTCGCACGCGCCGAGTTTTGCGCAGAGAGCGGCCGAGACTGCGCTGTTATGGGGGGAGCCATCGCTGCGGGAAATGCTCGCGCGGCTCAAGGAGAATCGCGATTTCTGCATTGCCGCGCTTGCGCGGATTCCCGGAGTCACGGTGCCCAAGCCGGAAGGGGCGTTCTATCTGTTTCCGAAGATCGGCGGGCTCACGGATTCGTTCGATTTCTGCAAGCGGCTGCTGCTCGAGACGAAAGTGGGGCTGGCCCCGGGTGTAGCTTTTGGAGCGGGCGGCGAGGGGTCCATCCGCATTTGCTACGCCGCCGAGCGGCCAATCCTCGAGAAGGCCATGGCGCGGCTCAGCCGGTTCCTGCGCCCGTGATTTTTCCGGAGACGGCGATCGCCCCGCGTTCTAACTTCCGCAAGAGCCCGGACCGGGCCCTCGGGGCGCTCAACCACCGCCGCCGGTGAAACGGTTGAGCAACAGCACGCCCAACACAATAAGCACGATCCAGATGGCGTCCACAAGAATCTCCCTCCTTCCAGTTTACAGCGCGTCATCCGCCCACGACGTTGTAACCATTCGTCCCGTGAAGACATCATCCTCGAAGATGACCCGATTGCTCGCCATGTTCGGCTTGATCCTGTGTATGGGAGCGCCGGCGCTGCCGGCGCAGTATTCCCGCCGCGGCGCCGGGCAGCGCCGCCAGATGCCGGCGCCCAACTCGAGCGCGGAAGCTCTGGCGCAATTCAACGGGACGTTGAAGACCATCACGCGCAAGAAGCTGACGCTCGAGATGTCCGACGGCAACACACTGGAGTTCTTCTGCTCGAAGAAGACCGTCTACTTTGACGGGAAGGATAAGATCAGCCAGAGTTCGCTCAAACCCGATGACCTGCTCACCGTGGACGCCAAGGCGGCGATCGACGGATCGCTCGACGCGGTGAAGGTCCGCAGACTGCATGAACCGGCGGCTAACCGCTGATCATTGGGGAAACTTCGATTTGTCCATGCCGGGGATCAGCCTCAACGCGTTCTTGTAATAGATTTTCTTCAGCACTTCGTCCGGCAGATCGAGGCCGTACATTTTCCAGATGCCGTGATACTTGCGGTCGTGATCAAAGTACTCATCGGCCGTTTCCAGCGTGCGGAAGTAGGTGCCGTACTCCGCTTTGTTGTAGGTATCCTTGCCGAACAGCACGCGATCCTGATACTTCACCAGGAACTGGCGGGCGAAGCGCGGCTGCCGCCCGAGTTCTTCAATGACCGCGCCGATTTCGGTGTTCACATTCGGGAGGCGGTCGAGTAGTTTCGCAAGTTCTCCCAGGTTGTTGCCCAGCCAGCCGAGGTGCGCGTCGATGAATTTCGTGTTCGGATGGCGGGCGAAAAGGCGGTGCTGCTCCTCCATCAGGTCTTCCCACTTCGGATAGCGTTCCGGCGGACGCCCGCGCCCCGGGTGGGTCTTCAACTCGAGCCAGCGCTCGTTGTACTTGTCCATGGGAAGAAACAGGCCCAGGGGTTCGCCGGTGTGGATGAGCACCGGAATGTTGTGCCGGGCGCAGACTTCGAACAGTTCGTCAAAGCGCGGATCATCGGTGTGGATGCGGTTGCCCCTGGTGTCCTTCAGGTCCATTCCGAAATTCTTGAAGATCTTCAAACCCTGGGCGCCGTTGGCGATGTCGCGCTCGAGTTGGGCGGCGGCTTTTTTCGAGTAATCCGGCGCGTCGATGTTCGTGAAGTCGATGTTGGCGAAAATGACGAAGCGGTCCGGGTACTTGCCCTTCTGCCGTTTCACGTTTTCCGCCAGCCGGTCGCCATAGCCTCCGGAAAGCTGCACCATGACGCCCATGTTGATCTCATCCATCTCTTTCACCAGTTGGTCGAGTTCCGCGCCCGAGCGGCGGTTCTGGTGGTTGTGGACATCGATAAACCGGTATCTGGCGCGCGGAACCTTGTGCTGCGGCGCCACGAGGAGGGACCTCGGCTCGTACTCCTCCACTGTCATCGTCTGCTGGCCCTGCGCGAAAAGCTGCGTGAGGACGAGCAGTCCCAGAGCGAGTTTCTGCATATGAATGTCAGTGTAAACGTTCAGGCGGCGTTTTTGCGGATCTCGGCGAGCATGGCTTCCACCTGCTCGCGCACCTGGAGCGTCAACGCCTTTCTCTCTTTCGAGGTGAGCCCCTCGGTGGGTATCGGTTTGCCGATGCGGATCCGGACATCTCCGGGCACCATGCGCAGCGAGCCCAGCGGCATGATCTCGCGCGTGCCCTCGATCGCCACGGGAACAATGGGGACGCCGGCCGCAATGGCGATCATCGCCGCGCCCTCTTTGAAGGGCCGCAACTCTCCACCGCTGCGCCCGCCTTCGGGGAACTGGAGCACCGAGATGCTGCGTTCGCGGATGATGCGGCCGGCGTCCAATACGGCGCGGACAGCCGCCCGCGTATCTTCGCGCGGCACCGGAATGTGGCCGCCGCGCCGCAGGTGAAATCCGATGAATGGCACATTGAACAGGCTGTGCTTGGCCATAAAACGGAACTGGCAGGGAATGTTTGCAAGCACCACCGGCGTATCGGAGAAGCTCAGATGGTTGGCGGCAAAGACGTAGCTCCCGTTGGGGTGGATGTTCTCGATTCCCGACAGGCGAACCTTGACGCCGCCCACCAGTAGCAGGGAGCGCGACCACATCTGCGCGATGCTGTGCTGCCAGTCGCCGCTCGAATCAAAGAAACTCGCGATCAGATCGAGCGTGCCATAGAACGTTGTCAGCAACAGCACCAGCGGCCCCGTGAAGAATAGCGTCATCAACCAACTGAGCATTGTTTCCCTATTCTATTCGCGCATGAGCAGCGCACGCGCCTCTCCCACGAGAAACAACGAGCCGCTGAGGAAGATGACGTCCTCCGGCGCGGCGCCGGCTCGCGCCATGCTCAGCGCAGCTTTCACGTGCGGAGCCGTACTCGCATGCGACTGCCCGGCAAACGGCAACAGGCTGGCCGGATCCAGCGACCGTGCCGATGCGGGCGCCGTAAAGATGATCTCCTGCGCCAGCGGAAACAAAGTGTCGGCAATCTCGCCGACGCTCTTGTCGCGCATAGTGCCGTAGATCAGCCAGACCTTGCGGCCTTTGTGAAACCGGCTGATGTAGTCCGCAAGAGCGCGCACGCCGGCCGGGTTGTGCGCGCCGTCGAGAATGATATCCGGCGACTGGGCCACGTATTCGAGCCGTCCGGGCCATCGCGCCTCGGCGATTCCTTTTTCAATCGCTTCCCGGGGCACACCGAGTTCGCGCAGAGCGCGGGCGGCGGTGATGGTGTTCTCGATCTGGTGTAACCCGGCAAGAGGACACCGCAGGGTGAGCCCTTCCCAACGGATGGTGCTGCCACGCGGGGTTGCCTCGAACTCGGCGTCGGATTCAGAAAGGAGCAGCGGGCATCCCACATCTTCGCTTCTGCGCCGCAGCACTGCTTCGGCCTCCAGACGCTGGTAGGCCGACACAGCCGGGACGCCGGGTTTGAGGATGCCCGCCTTCTCGAAGGCGATCGCCTCGATGGTGTTGCCGAGCCACGCTTCGTGATCGTAGTCGATAGGCGTGATGATGCAGAGGTCCGGCTTGACGACGTTGGTCGCGTCGAGGCGCCCGCCGAGGCCCACTTCAAGAACCACGCGCTCCACGCCTCGTTCGCGGAACAGAAGAAACCCCATGGCGGTGACGGTTTCGAAGTAGGTGGGGTGGTGCTCGATGCTTCCGGCGGAGAACAGCCGCTCGGCGGCGTCATGGACCGCTTCGAACGCCGCCACAAACTCGTCGCGGCTCACGGGCACGCCCTGAATCCGGATGCGCTCGGTAGGCTCCACAAGGTGCGGCGACGTATAGAGGCCTGTCCGGTAGCCGGCCGCGCGCAGCGCCGATTCGATCATGGCGCACGTGGATCCCTTGCCGTTCGTCCCCGCTACGTGGACAAAGCGCAGAGCCTCATGCGGATTGCCGAGCGCCTCGAGAACCGCGCGGATCGTCTCCAGGCCGAATTTGACGGCCTTGATTTCATTGCCCAGCGAATAGAGAAACCGGACCGAGTCCGGATAGGTATGCATGCGAAAAATCAGGCCGAGCCCTTGTGCTCCGCGTGGCGGCAGCCAAAGGTGGAAGGAACACGCCCGCCCTTGTTCAGTTCCTTGTATCCGATTTCGGTGGAGTAATAGATGCGGCTGGTAAGCTGCTTCGCCATACGGAAGAAACGGTGGCCCGGAGCAACATCCGGACTCTCATTCTTGTCGAACGCCTCGAGGATCGCCGTCTGCTGCGCCGGTGTGCAGCGGACGAACGGCTCGCCTTGCTTGCGGATCGAGTAGGCATCGAGAAACGAGAGGCCTTCCAGGAAGCGGTCCCGCTCGCTGAGGGGGCCGTCGTGCAGCAGGAGATCGATGTAGCGATTCACCTGCGCGGCTTTGGCGCCCGGCGTATCGGTAGAAGGGATGATGAGGTCAGTCAGCGCAATGACGGTTTCGTTCTGGTGCGCATCAAGAGCCTGCGGCTTCCATGCCGCGGTCTGCGCCAGCGCGGGAGACGCCAGAGCCGTGGTGGCCGCCACTTGGAGGTAATCGCGCCGGTTCATGCCTGTCGTTTCATCGTAGCATTAGCGCGCGGGATGGAACGCGAGTTTCGCGCCGCCGCTCCATGCCGCCTCATCGGGGATCGCATCGGCCGTGGTGACGAAGGCGCAATAGGTCACCTTGGCTTCGCCCTTGGCGGGAATCCAGCGGTAGCCGGGCACGCCGAATAACATCGGCCGCTCGATCATCTGGCGGCGCGTTTCCGGCATGGGGGAAACGCCGAACTCCATTCCGCGGGTCAGGGTGCGGCTGTTCCAGGGGGACTGCTCGCGGGCGTAGTTCTCCTCCCAGATTCCGAGCCACGGGAAGTCTGAGCGGCGCCAGACATAGCCGGTGAGCACTTTCGAAGAAGGCGACCAGGCGAGGAAGAACGCCTGCTCGCGGCGCGGGTCCATGAGTTGAGTAGTGAAGCCGCTGCTCGCCTTGGCATCGGGCAGGACGCGCAAGTCGAGCGAGCCTCCTTGCTTCAACGGCGCCATCGGCCAATCGAAATCCATGCCGGCGACGTAGCGTCCGAACTCGCCGCCGAAGTCCTGCTCGAAGACGCGCGATCGCGTGGCCGGCAGGCGGAACAGGGTTTTGCCTTTTTCGAGGAACGGCGGGCCGAGCGTCACGTGCTGCGTCCAAGCGGTGGGCTTGTCGATCGAGGTGAGGTTGCGCGCGGTCTCTTCGATGATGGCGACGCTGCCGTCGAGCTGGATGCGCCGTTCGAAATCGATCTGCGCGTGGGGGAAGTTGGCGCGCGCGGTGAGGACGCCGCCATCGTCGGAAATCGAGTAGGGGACGATGGAGCCGTCTCCGTGGGGCGTGAGTCCGGCGGCGGCCTCCGCATCGGACATGCCTCCGAAAATATCCATGCACAGGTTGTGCCCCATGATGCCGGCGAGCAACCGGCTTTCCGCGTGTGCCCCGTAGACGCTTCCGTGCTTTGCCGGATCGAGCTGCGACGGCTCGATGGAAGGCCAGGGCGGCGTCCACAGGGGATTCGTTCCCGAAGCCTTGTGCCTCAACTCGGCAAGATGTCCGCCCTCCACCAGCAGAGTCACTTTCAACTGCTCGTTTTCGATGGAAAAGGCGCGGCGGCCGCGATAGATGATTTCGCCCATGGTGCTTCCGCCAATATAATCAAATCGGGAATCCTGATGCACGCCGCTCTTCTCGCGCTTCTGCTTCTTGCCGCACCTTTCTGGGAGACGAAACAGCCGCGGCACTGGAGCGACGAGGAGTTGCAGGAGATGCTGACGGACTCGCCGTGGGCGCAGACCACGACCTTCCGCGATGCCGCTCCGGTGGTGGTGTACCTGGCTGGGGCGAAACCGCTGCTCGACGCCGAAGCGGAGAAACAGCGCCGCTATTCGAAGACCGGCCCGGCTCCGGCCGCTGCCGGGCCGAACTCCGAGTACGACGTATTTCTTGCGCAAAACAAGGGCAAGGTGATTGTGCTGGCCATTGGGAACCCCAATGTCGCGGCCCTGTCCGAAGAGGCGGAAGTAAAGCGGATGGAAGAGGAGTCCGTGCTCAAACTCGGAAAGAGGAAGGTGCGGATGACAGGGCACTTCCCGCCCACGCCTTCCGACCCGGTGTTGCGGCTTGTCTATCCGCGGCCGGCGGAGGCGGTGAAGGATCTGGACTTCGAACTCTACATTCCCGGCGTCACCGGGCCCTACCGGCAGGCGATCTTTCGCTGGAAGGACCTCGCGTATCAAGGCAAGGTCGAGATGTAAGGCGGCGGTTCGCCCGCTGTGATACCATCTCCCGCTGTGACCGGGAAACACATGGAACGGGCGCTGTGGGTCTTGTTTGCCGTCAACCTGCTGAACTTCTATGACCGCAACATCGCGGGAGCGCTGGCCGAGCCCATCCGGCGGGAGTTTCAATTGAACGACACCGAGATCGGGCTATTGGGCACGGTCTTTACCTGGCTCTATGCCATCGTGGGAGTGCCGCTCGGCCGGCTTGCGGACCGGTGGAGCCGCAGAAAACTGCTTGCCGCCGGCCTGCTGGTGTGGGGCGCGCTGACGGCGATGAACGGGCTGGCGCGAAATTACGCCATGCTGCTGATGGCGCGGCTCGGCGTGGCTGTGGGCGAGGCCACGTGCGCTCCCACGGCCACCAGTTGGATCGGCGACCTGTTTCCGGTTCACAAACGCTCGCGGGCGCTGGCGATCTTCATGCTCGGCGTGCCCATCGGCGGGGCGGTGAGCTATTTCTTCAGCGGTCAGCTGGCCCAGGCGTTCGGCTGGCGAACGGCGATGATGGCGGCGGCATTGCCCACCGTGGTGCTTGTGCCTTTGCTGCTGAGGACTCCGGAGCCGGAACGCGGGGCCATGGAAGCGCGCAAGGAGAAAGCCGCGCCGGGGTCCATCGGAAGTATCCTGCGCATTCCCACGCTGTGGTGGATCATTGCTTCGGGGGCGCTGCTCAACTTCAACATGTACGCCTTTGGGACGTTTCTTCCGGCGTTCTTCAGCCGCGTGCATGGATTGACACTGGCGCAATCGGGGATCGTCGTGGGCGTGGCGTACCTGATCGGCGGCATCGGCGGGGGCATGCTCTCGGGCAGGATTGGAGATCACGTCATCCACAAGCGCAAGGACGGAAGGATGCTCGCGGGGGCGGCGCTCGCTTTGCTGACTGCGCCGGTGGCGTTCTTCGGCATTCTGCAACCGGCGGGATCGCTGCTGCCGGCGCTCGCTCTGATCACCCTGGCTTACGGCGGCTGCAACAGCTATTACGGCTTCGTGTATGCGTCCATCCAGGACATTGTTTCGCCGGCGATGCGGGGCACGACGATGGCGGTGTATTTCATGGCGATGTATCTGCTGGGCGCGAGTTTCGGGCCGCTGCTGACGGGTCACGTAAGCGACTGGCGGGCGCGCGTGGCGGCGGATGCGGCAGGGTCGGCGGTGATTACAGAGCAGTTCAAGGCTGTCGGGTTACAGCAGGCAATGCTGCTGATTCCGGTACTTGCCGTGGGGCTGGCGTTCGTGTTGTGGGCAGGCTCGCGCACCATTGCGAAGGACATGGCGCGGCGGGAAGCGGAAGCAGCGGTTCACGCCGTAGCATAGAAAGGAATGGTTGTTTTCCTTCTCGGGCTGCTGTGGCCGTTGCCCGCCCCGGCGCAGAACCTGCAACTGTATTCGGAATTCCGCCGCGTGGATGCGACGGGGGCGATTGTGCCTCAGGACCTTGGGGGTACGCCGCGCGAGATTCTCTCGCCGGGGTTCGCGCGCAACGCATGGCATTCCATGCGGCTGGTGCTGCGGCCGGTGAAGGGCAAATGGTACACACTGTGGGTGACGCAGAACCCGCAGGGATTGAACGTGAAGCTGTACCGCGAACTGCCGGCGGCGCCGGATTCGCCGGTGCGCGACCGGCTGGAGCAGGTGAGAACGCCTGTCCAAGGTCAGGGCAACGGGGAGACGGAGACGATCTGGCTCGACGTGTTCGTGCCAGCGCTCGCGGAGGTGAAGCGCATCCGGCTGGAGGCGCAGTTCCATGATGGGGACCAGTGGTTCACCTATCCGATGGAAGTGCGGATTCTGGCCGCTATCGTGCCGCGCTTCCAGCCCGCGGGCGGGCCGATTGCCAAGTGGGAGAGGCCGAGCGATGCGACGGCGCGGCAGACGCTGCGGGAGTACATGTGCGGGGATAAACCGATGCCCGGCGGCCCGCGCGGGATGGGGCGGGCGCTGACACGGCGCAATGTGCAGCAGGACATCGCGCTGGCGCGGGTGCTCGAGGCGAAGCGGGGAAAGCAGGAGTTGCAGGATGCCATCGCGCAGGCAGCGGGCGCAGGGAGTGCGGCGGCATGGTGCTCGGCGCCGCCGGCGTCGTCGCGTTACGGCCCGGAGTGGTATCTCAAGGTGCGGGATTTCCTTTACCGCGAGGCCTCGAGGTGGTGATGGTGGCGGCGCTGGCGATAGCCATCACGCACGTCACTGTGATTGACGGAACCGGCGCTCCGGCGAGGGCGGAGCAGACGGTGGTGATCGAGGGGAGCCGGATCCGTTCCGTGGGCGACGCCCGTATTCCGAAGGACGCGCAGGTGATCGACGGGACGGGAAAGTACCTCATTCCGGGGTTGTGGGACATGCACGTTCACTTGCTCGCCAGGCCGGAGAAGGCGTTCCCCAAGTTGCTTGCGAGCGGGATCACGGGCATCCGGAACATGCATCTGGAGGCGGAGGACCCGCTTGTTACGGCAGTGAGGCTGCGCCGGGAAGTGGCGTCCGCGGCGATCGAGGGGCCGCACATCGTGACGAATGGCCCCATGATCGACGGGCCGATTCCCGTGTGGAGCGCCGCGGTGACGGCAGGGGACGCCGCCTCCGCGCGGCGCGCCGCGCTGGCGATGAAAAAAGGGGGCGCGGATTTCGTCAAGGTGTATGATTTCCTGCCGCGCGACGCTTACTTCGCGCTCGCCGCCGAGGCGCGCAAGCTGCATCTTCCGCTAGTGGGGCACGTTCCCATTTGGGTGACCGCGGAGGAGGCTGCGCGCGCGGGGCAGAGGAGCGTGGAGCACTTGAGCGGCATCTTCGAGAGCTGCACGGCGGATGGAAACGTGGACCGCGACATGAAGCGCGCGGCCAATCTGTGGCCGATCTCGCGGCAGGAATCGGCAAAACAGATGCACGCGCTTTTGTTTCATGCGGCGGCGACGTATGACCCGCAAATCTGCGCGCCGCTATACCGTCTGTTCGCTGAGAAGAGGACGTGGCAGTGCCCCACGCTGGTGGCGCTCGGTGAAGTGCGGGAGGCGGGGTTGCGCGTGGTGCGCCAGATGCACGCGGCCGGCGTGCCGCTGCTGGCTGGAACGGATGCAGGGGGCAGCGCGAACGTGGAGCCCGGCGAGAGCCTGCACCGGGAGTTGGAACTGCTGGTGGAAGCCGGCTTGACGCCGATGGAGGCGTTGCAGGCGGCAACGCGCAATGCGGCGGTGTTCCTTGGACGGAAGGACATTGGCACGGTGGAGAAGGGCAGGCTGGCGGATGTAGTGCTGCTTGATGGGAATCCGCTCGAGGACATACGGAACACGAGGCGTGTTGCGGCGGTGATTCTGCGGGGCAGGCTTATCGATGCGGCTTCTTCGCCGCAATCATCCGCCACGCCTGGTGCAGGTACACAGCCAGGTCCTCGTCGCTGATAGCGTCGAGTTCGATGCCGACCCAGCCGCGTACGCCGACATAGGGCGGCCGGTAGAAGGTCTTGGGCGTTTGATGGATGAGCATCTCCTGGACGCCCGGCAGAGCGGGGACCCACACGGCGACGTGGCCGTCATTGTGGTGGTTATTCGAGAACATGGCGAAGACCTTCTTGCGGACGAAGAAGGTGGGCTCGCCGTGGGAGAGTTTCTCCGTGGTCTCCGGCAGGGAGAGGCAGATGCGGCGGACGCGACGGATGTGTTCCTCATTCATGGCGGCGGAACCAATAGTAGACAGGCAGGCCGAGCATGACAATGGCGAGGCCGGGCCAGGTGGTGGCGGGCCGGTAGATGAACAGGACCAGAAGGATGGTGGCGGCGCCGAGGATGTAGAGCGCGGGGAAGGCCGGGTAGCCGAAGGCGCGGTAGGGACGCTCGGCATCGGGGCGCGTCCGGCGGAGGCGGAAGATGCCGGCGATGGTGAGGATGTAGAAGATGAGCGCGGCGCTGATGACGTAGTCGAGGAGGTTGCTGTAGAGGTTGCCGTAGGCTCCGGTTTGGGGATTGTGGGTGCGGGGCAGCACGAGGAGCACGGCCCACACGCCTTGCGCGGCGAGAGCCCAGCCGGGGACGTGAGCGCGGTTGAGGATGCCTGCCTTGTGGAAGAAGACGCCGTCGTGGGCCATGGCGAAATAGGCCCGGGCTCCGGCGAGGATGAGGCCGTTCATGCAGCCGAAGGTGGAGACCATGATGGCGAGGGCCATGAGGGCAGTGCCGGCTCCGGGGAAGATGTGCTGGAGGGTGGCGGTGGCCACGCGGTCAGCGGGCGCATGCTGGATGGATTCGATGGGCAGCGTGACGAGGTAGGCGACGTTGGTGAGCAGGTAGAGGAGGATGACGGTGGAGGTGCCGAGGGCGAGCGACAGCGGGATGTTGCGTTTCGGGTTGATGACCTCCCCGGCGGTGAAGGTGATGTTGTTCCAGGCATCGGCGGAGAAGAGAGATCCGGTTTGGGAGACGCAGATGGCGAGGAAGAGGCCGAAGAAGGAGGCGGCGGTAAGGCCGGGGGCGATGGCGTCGACGCCGCGCGCCTGCCAGGCGTTGGCGAAGTTGGCCTCGACGGCTCCGCTGTTCCAGCCCAGCAGCAAGCCCGCGATGATGAGGCCAAGCAGGCCGCCGGTCTTGGCGGTGGTGAAGATGTTCTGCACGATCTTGCCGTACTGGAGGCCTTGCATGTTGGTCCAGGTGAGGAAGGCGATGACGGCGACGCCGAGCAGTTGGGCGGTGGAGAGGGAGACGGCGTAGCCGCTGGTGATGTGGATGGGCGGGATGAGGTAAGTGGTTTCGGAGATGATGGGGAGGAAGACGCCGGTGAAGCGGGCAAAGCCGACGGCGACGGCGGCGATGGTGCCGGTCTGGATGACGAGGAAGAGAGTCCAGCCGTAGAGGAAGCCCGATAGAGGGGAGAAGGCTTCGCGGAGGTAGACATACTGGCCTCCGGCGCGGGGCATCATGCCGGCGAGTTCGCCGTAGGAGAGGGCTCCGGTGACGGTGAGGATGCCGGTGAGCAGCCAGGCGATGAGGAGCCAGCCGGCGCTGCCGATCTGGCGGGACATGTCGGCCGAGACGATGAAGATGCCGGAGCCGATCATGGAGCCGATGACGATCATAGTGGAGTCGAGCAGGCCGAGCTGGCGGCGGAAGCCGGCCTCAGCGGGCGGCGCCTGATCGGAGGTCCCAGGAAGAGCCATGGATACGATGGTAGCTGGTTTTGGGCGGGGCTTTATCCGAGGCCGGCGACGAAGTCTTCGAGCGCGGGGAGGCCGCCTGTGAAGAAGTGGTCTTCGGCCTCGACCCAGAGCAGCGGAGTAGGGGTGGGGAGGGAGGCGACGAAGCGTTGAAGGGGTTCGGTGGGGCAGATGGCGTCGTTACGGCTGTGGATGAAGATGCGTGGGATGGGGGAGTGAACGAGAGCTTCGGCTCCGGGGTAGTGGGCGGGGAAGCCGATGGCGATGGCGCGGCGGGCTTCGGGATGATCCTGTGCAAGACGAAGGGCGACGCGGGAGCCGAAGCTGAATCCGGCGAGGGTATAGGGTAAATCGGGGTAACGTTGGCGGAGGACGGCGAGGGCGGCGCGGGCATCGTCCACTTCGCCGGCCCCGTTATCGTGGCTGCCTTCGCTGCGGTTGACGCCGCGGAAGTTGAAGCGGAGGACGACGTGGCCGGAACGGCGGAGCCCGCGGGCGGTGCGATAGACCACCTTGTTGTGCATGGTACCGCCGTAGAGCGGATGCGGGTGGCAGACGAGAGCAGCTTGTTGGGGCTCATGATCCGCGGGCTCCTCGATCAGTGCTTCGAGGTTGCCCGCTGGTCCCGCGATGAGCAGACTTTCGATGCGGCGCGGCACGGGTTAATTGGAACGGTAGTTGGTGAACTGCATGTCGATGCCGAAGTCCTTGCCGCGGAGGAGAGCGATGATCTCCTGCAAGGTGTCGCGGTCCTTGCCGCTGACGCGGACGAGGTCGCCCTGAATGGAGGCCTGCACTTTCTTCTTGCTGTCCTTGATGGCCTTGATGATCTCCTTCGCCTTCTCGGTGGGGATTCCTACCTGGAGGGTGATCTCCTGGCGGACAGTGGAGCCGGCGGCGGGTTGGACTGTGCCGTAGATGAGGGCTTTGAGCGGCACCTTGCGCTTGGCAAGCTTACCTTCGAGAATTTCGACCACGGCCTTGAGTTTGAACTCGTCCTTGCTGGCGAGGAGGATCTTCTTTTCCTTTTCGTTGAGCTCGATGGAACTCTTGGAGTCCTTGAGGTCGTAGCGGGTGATGATCTCCTTCATGGCCTGGCTAATGGCGTTGACCACTTCGGGCATCTCGACAATGGAGACAATGTCAAAGGTATTCTCGGGCATGCTTTACCTATTGTCTATTTTTTGAGGGCGCGCACAACCTGGCGGGTGATTTCTTCGATGATGGCGGGCATGGCGGTGTCGAGGGCGATGGTGACGGCGGCGCGGACGCGTTCCTCGTCGACTTCGAGGGGTTCGAGGGCGGCGTCCTCTTCCTCGTGAACGACGGCGGCGAAGTCGCGGGCCTGGCGGGCGGCCTCGAGAAGGGGCTTGAGGGTATCAAGCATGAGGGAAGCTTCGAAGGGCTTCTTGAGGAAGGCATCGCTCCCGGCGCGGGCGGCTTCGGCCTCATCGACGGGTTCGAGGACACCGGCGGTAAGGACGATGCGGACGTGGCGGAGGTTCGGATTGGCCTTCACCTCGCGGCAGATGTCGAAGCCGGAGCGGCGGGGGAGGAAGGCATCGGCGACGATAACGTCGGGATCGACATCCAAGAGGCGGACCAACGCCGTCTCGCCGTCGGTGACGGAGACGACCTCGAAGCCCTCGTCGCGCAGAATGCGCTCTCCCATCCTCTGCGCGTGAGGGCTGTCATCGGCGAGCAGGACGCGGCTCATTTATTTTCGGACTTCTTATTCTTTTTCTTCTTTTCCTTCTGCTTCACAGGCTGATAGGCTTTGTTCTTCGGGGTATCGTCAGCGGCCTGCGCAGGCTGGGCAGCAGGGGTGGAAGAGGAGGTGGAAGCCGGCTGGCCGTTGGGTGAACTGGAATCCTCGGGCTTGGGAGGATTGGCGCGGGCGTCGGGTTTGGAGTCGAGGGTGCTGGAGTCGTTGACGGTGGAGACGCTCACGTCGGTGACGCCGGCTCCGGCGGCGGCCGGGACAGGCACGCTGGCGGGGATGGTGGGCTGAGAGCGCTCCATGGCGGGAGTGCCGGACTTGGCGGCATGAGAGACATCAGGACTCTTGGAGAACAGGCTCAAGGACCTCTTTTTGAGGCTCATCGTCGTGCGGTTTTCCTCTTCGTACTTCATGCGGGCAAGGGCGACGGGATCGGGCTCGGGGATTTCCATCTCCATTTCCTTGAGCTTTTCCTTGGCCTGATCGGCGTAGGAGCTGAGAGGGTAATCCTTGACGATGCGGGCGTAGGCCTGGCCGGTTTTGTCGCGGAAGCGGGGGCCCATTTTGGAGTAGGAATCGCCGAGGGTCCAGAGGGCTTCGTCGGCTCCGCTGTAGAGCGGGTACTGATCGACGAGGGACTGGAGGCGGTTGGCGGCGGCGGGGTGGCTGCCCTTATGGTGATAGAAGTCGCCCACGCGGAATTCGCCTTCGGCGATGGCTTCCTGAATATTGCGGAGGAGCTGCTGGGCCTGCGGGGCGTACTTGCTGTTGGGGAACTGGACGAGGAGGTTGCGGCATTCTTCCTCGGCCTTGAGGGCATGAGTGTTGTCGCGGTCCGGCTTTTCCATCTGGCGGTAGTGGATCATGCAGACCTTTTCCTGGGCCTCGGCCGATTCTTCGAGGGTGGGATAAAAGAGGATGAAGTCTTTGTATTCGGCTTCGGCCTGGGCCAGGCCGTGGGCTCCGCCTTCGCGGAACCAGCTATCGGCGATGGCGAGCTTCGCCTTGGCGAGATATTCGCTGGTGTCGTAGGTATTGATGAGAGTCTGGAGGGTGAGGCGAGCCACCTCGAAGCGATTGCGCTCGAGGTCCTTGACCGCCTTGTCGAAGAGGACCTTATCGGGCTGCTGGGTGTCCTTGGTGATGGGGTTCTCATACTTCTTGCGGCGGAAACCACAGGAAGCCAGTATGCCCAGACAAAGGGCCACGGCCAAGATACGCAGGAACCAAACTCGCTTAGAAAGCTGCATAGCACAATACCTTTTTCATACCTCACTCACAGGCTGAGCCCCGGTTGGGGCATATCCTATTCAAGCACGGATGGCGGTGGCCTCCCGGGCGAGATGTTGCATCTGGCGCACGGCTGTGGCCGGATCTTCACTGTGGAAGATGGTGGTTCCGGCAACGATCCAGTCACACCCGGCGCGGACGGCATCGGAGACATTGTCCATGGTAATACCGCCGTCGATCTCGATGTGGAAGTTCAAGTTCATTTGCCTGCGCCGGGCATCGAGGGCGCGCACCTTCCTGAGGGAATTGGGCAGGAATTGCTGGCCGCCGAAACCGGGGTTGACACTCATGATTAGCACATAGTCTGCCAGATCGAGAACCTCGTCGAGGGTGGAGAGGGGGGTGGCGGGGTTGATGACGACTCCGGCCTGGGCTCCTTCGCTCTGGATCATGCGAAGGGTGCTATCGAGGTGGTGGCAGGCTTCCTGGTGGACGGAGACGCAATCGGCGCCCGCTTCGATGAAGATGGGGGCGTAGCGGTCCGGGTCCGCGATCATGAGGTGGACATCGAGGATAGCCTTGGTGATCTTGCGGATGGACTTGACCACGGGAGGACCGATGGTCAGATTGGGGACAAAATGGCCGTCCATCACGTCGAGGTGAAGCATCGAGGCGCCCCCGCGTTCGACGCGGGCGATTTCTTCTCCCAGACGCGCAAAATCAGCAGCAAGGATGGAAGGAAGGATCTCCACCATGGAAGGCCAGCACCTTGCGCCAGCAGCGCTAATCCGATCGTATCACAGCGGCGAAAAAGCCATCTCCGGGTTGAAGGCCGGGGAAGCGGTGGTGGGTTTGGGCGGGAATGGAGCCCAGGACTTCGTTTAGGACATCTTCGTTTTCCTCGCGTTCGAGGGAACAGGTGGAGTAGACGAGCAGGCCGCCGGGGGCAAGGCAATCGAGGGCATTGCGGAGGATGAGAGTCTGGCGGCGGTGGAGATGGGGGAGATCCTCGGGGGTGAGGCGCCATTTGATTTCGGGGTTGCGGGAGAGGGTGCCGGTGCCGGAGCAGGAAGCGTCGACGAGGATTCGATCGAAGACGCGGCGGAAGGGGAGAGGGCGGGTGGCATCGAGGCAGACAAGCGGGCAGCGTGGGTTTGGGTGGGAACGGAGGCGGTGGAGGTGGAGGTCAGAAGCGATGGCGCGGACTCCGAATTCGAGGGCATGGGCGGTCTTGTTGCCGGGGGCGGAGCAGAGGTCGAGGAAAGTGAGGCCGGGGTGGAGATCGAGTAAGGTGACCACCCATTGCGAGCCGATGTCCTGCCGGCGGAAGCCTGCGGGGTCGCCCGAGAGGAGGCGGAAGCAACCCGGGACCTCAGTGGGTTCGACTCGAAGGGAGGGAGGGATGTCGAAAGTGTCGAATCGGAGGTAAGTATCGGGTGGGGAGAGGGCGGCGGCAGCGATGATTTTCGTCTTTTCCTCGCCATATTGTGTTTGCCAGCGGGTGTGGAGCCAGGAGGGGATGGAGAGACGGGTGGCCTCATCGGGCCACTCGATGGAGGGGGGAAGCGGCTTGCGGAGGACGGCGTTGACCAGGCCGGCGGCGGAACGCTTGCGGGCACGTTTGACGAGTTCGACACTTTCGACGACGACGGCGTGCGGAGGGACGCGGGTAAGGTGGAGGAGTTGGTAGAAGCCGATGCGGAGGGCGATGCGGACTTCGGGGTCAAGGCGGGCTTTGGGAGTGCGGAGGTCGATGAGGTGGTCGAGTTGGGCCTGGTAGCGGAGGGTTCCGAAGACGATCTCGGAGGCGAGACCGGCGTCGCGGGAGTGGAGGGGTGCGGAGGCGGCGCGGAGGAGGTCGGAGGCCCAGGCGCCGGAGTGGACGCGAAGGAGGACATCGAAGGCGGTGCGGCGGGCCGGCGAGATGGAGGGCAACCTTCATTAGGGTGCGAAGAGCGCCGCTCCTGTCAACCGGGGAGAACCTCTCGAAGGCGGACTGCGCAGAGGATGAGTGTTTTCAGGCGGAATCATCCCTGACGCATTTCTATTTGCATTTGTTGTGCAATTGTTGCGCCTTGACAAAGCGGAAAAATGGAAGCGAGAATCCGGATCGATAAGAATGATCCGAATCCGGTTTGAGGAAACCATCCCTGAGCAATTCACGTCATCAGCGGGCAGGAGAAGGGCGCGCTCACGAATCCTGCGGCCCAAACAAGCAGAGGCAAGAAATACTGATGCGGAACACGGACCGGCAAAGATTCCGGCCCTTCTGACACTGGGCCGGAGCAATACTGGTTCTCCGGGTGTATTCCGAAAACGGACTTTGTCCATTGCCCGAAGGCGAAACATGTCTGGTTTGCCTTTTCTCTTTTGGCCTTGGCGTAGGTGTTTTTTGACTTTACAACAGCAATGAGCCGCCGTAATATGAAGGTGATTCCAGGAGAACCGGGCACGCAGAAATAGGCCTAACGCCGATTCAAGCATGGAATGGGAGACGGACGAGGGCCGTTTTCACTTGCAGGTTGCTACTGACTAACAGGCCCGACGCCGAGGAAAAGACCGACTCTAGTAGGGATGACCCCAAAGTCTGGAGGGATAGCCCGATGGAATGGACTGGTTTTTTCCTGCGAAGTGCGATCGCAGTGTTTTCGGTGATGCCGTTTCTGCATCCTGAGGCGGCAGCCGCCGACCGGCAGTTAGAGGTCAACTGGACGGGATTGGGCCCGCACGTCACATCCAGACGTGTGACGGCTGTACTGACGGACGGCGTCACCGTTCAAGGCAAAGTCATATCGGTCAAACCCACTGCGTTGGTGATGCGGGTGGAGAAGGCATCGCCGCCGGCCCAATATCACGGCCCTGTGGATGTCCCTCGATCTTTGTTCACCAACCTGCAAGTGTCGCGGCGTGGCTGGAAATGGCGCGTGATCGGCACGATAGCTGGATTCGCCGGCGGGGGTGCGCTTGGAGGGGCTATCGGAGGGCGGGTCGATCCGCACGGCTTTATTATTTCCGACGGAGCCGCGATAGGCATCGTTGCCGGGGCAATCGGCGGCGCTGGCGTGGGCTACCTTGCGGGTCACTTCGCGGATCGCCACACTACGGCGATCCGGATTGTGGAGTGAGCAGATCAGGAGCCGAAGCCGGCTCCGGGGAGGATTCCATGACAAGAACATCCGCGGCCTGGATACTCGTTGGCGGAGTGATCGTATTGCTGCCGCCGGGCGGGAGTTGCTTCGCCCAATCTCAGCCCTACGTGCGCACTGTGCAGAATTCCGCAAGCTTTTCCCGGAGGGTTGCCCAAGGATCCCTGTTCGTCGCGGCAGGAGGCGGTCTGGGACCTTCGACAGTAGTGCAGGCAACTGCTTATCCTTTGACGACGGAGTTGGGAGGCACTTCCGTCAAAATTGTGGTTGGGACGACCACCGTTTCCTGCCCGATGGTCCACTCGTCCGCCACCCAGGTTGCCGCGATCCTCCCTTCCAACACACCGACAGGCGACGGCACCATTGTCGTGACTTACAATGACTCGTCCAGTTCACCTTCTTTCATCCGCGTGGTGACCAGCGCGTTCGGCGTTTACTCCACCGCTAGTTCCGGTCTTGGACCTGGGACCATCACCGGGCTGGATTATGTCACGAAGACGTTCACCAGACCCTCGAAGCCGGGCGAAGTCCTGGTGGCCTGGGGGACCGGCTTGGGGCCAGTAACCGGAGGGGACAGCACTATCGCAACTCCAGACCAGCCATTCTCCGGCGTAGAAGTGTTCGTCGGGGACCGTGCGGCAAAAGTCATCTATGCAGGGCGTTCAGGGTGTTGCGCCGGACTCGACCAGGTTGCGTTTGAGGTACCGGACATACCGCAATCGTGTTTCGTGCCGGTTGCGGTCCGGACCGAAGGGGGAACGAGTAATTTTGTGACGATTCCCATCAGTTCCTCTGGCGGGGTATGTGTGAACGACATTCCGGGAATTCCGCTCGACCTGATATCCAGGATTAGCAATGGAGAGCAACTCACGCTAGGAATCATCGGGATCGGACCCATTCCGGTGCTTCAAGGCTTTGGCTTCCGGTTTAGCTATGGGATTGCGGAGCGCATTTCGAAACTGCTGCGCGTCAAGGTACCCGAGGAAGACGTGAGCCGGCTCTTGCGTGCCTATCGCATCAGGGATGCCCACACAGTCCGCAGCATTCTCGGGAAATATTCGAAGCCTCTAAAGGCTGTAGACGCAAAGACGAGGGACCTCATCCGTTCGGCCGTTTCAGGCGATCAGCAGGGAGCTGTTGCCAGACTTGTGAAGTCCAGCGGATTCGCTTTTGGGGCGCCTCAATTCGCAGCAAACTTTCCGGCCACAGGCACTTGTATGGTCACCCAGACCTCACCCCAGGACCCGACGGCGAAAACGCGTCCGTTGGATGCGGGGGCCTCTTTGAGAGTGGAAAGCCCGGCTGGCCGGAAAACGATGATCCGGGAGCCGAACGGGCAGTACCAGGCGATGTTGGGAATCACAGGACCGGACCATAACACAGCCCCCGGCTCCTATACGGTGTCCGGAACGGGAGGGGCTGACATCGGTGCGTTTTCCGCCACGATGAATATTGCTTCCTCTCTCGTTTGGACAAACAAGAGCGCCGTTGCGAATGTGGACCGGACGCGTCCTTTGACAGTAACGTGGTCGGGCGGAGCGGGTTCCGGCTACGTGTGGATTGGCGGAGCGGCGGGGTCGGAACCACCGGGGTCGGAACATGCGGCCACGGTTTTCACCTGTGTGGAGGAGTCGCGCAAAGGGATGTTCACGATACCGGACTTTGTTCTTTCTGCCCTTCCGGACGAGCGGGAAGGGACGCTATTCCTGAGCCCGCATCCTTTAGGACAGCGAATCATAGTTCCGGGACTGGATCTCGCATTCCTTGTCGATGCCAGCAGCGATTCCCGGAAAGTCAGGTTCAGGTAGCCCTGCAAGCCTGAGAAACATGACTGCAAGGATCGAAGGAGCTGATGACATCGGCGACGATCCGTACGGGCTGGTTCCAGAGCCAGGGCCAGACGGCCGGGATGAGAATACGGCCAGAGGGGAGAGCGGTGAAGAGGCCGTTCCCAAGTCTCTATAATAGGGGATTGGACATCGAGAAGACGCTATTGAGAAAAGTTGGGGAAGCGATTGGGCGCTTCCGGATGATCCGGGACGGCGACCGCGTGGCGGTGGCGCTTTCGGGCGGTAAGGATTCGTTGACGCTGTTGAAAGCGCTGCTGTTGTTGCAGAAGAAGGCTCCGGTGGACTTCAGCGTGTGCGCGTTCACGGTGGAGCAGGGGAAGTTTCTGCGTCCGATGCAACCGCTGGGCGCGTGGCTGCTGGAGCAGGGGATTGACTGGAAGTATTTCGAGGACCGGTCGTCCTTGCGCCTGCTGGAGGAGAAACCGGACCACGGGTGCGATCTGTGCAGCCGGTTCCGGAGGCGGGCGGTGTACGAGATCGCGCGCGGGTTGGGAGCGAACGTCATCGCGTTCGGGCACACGGCGGACGATTTCTGTGAGTCGTTTTTGAGGAACGCGCTGTTCACGGGGAGATTGAGCGCGCTGCCGGCGGTGACGTACTCGAGCGAAAAGGATTTCCGGCTGATCCGGCCTTTGGTGTTCGTGACGGAAGAGATCACGCGGCGGTATGCGGAGAGTTTGGGAGCTCCGGTGATTCCGTGCGGGTGTTCGCAGCGCACGGGAACGGTGCGGCGGAGCCTTCGCGACTTCTTCGCGGACTTGGAGAAGGAGCATCCGCACCTGAAGGAGAACATGTTGTCGGCGATGGGAAATATTGAACCGGGGCGTTTGCTCGACACCCGTTATCTGGACCTGGAGGGCAGCGCGGAAAGCACAGAGGGGAGTACTCTTTTCCCGATTGTGACGGAATTGAAATGATGTCGAGGTTGACCCGGCATAGTGGCAATGAGACACTGGGTCTTCGTTTGCCAGTTGAGTGGAGACTCCCTGAAATCCTATGAGGTTACTCCCGCGGGAAGAAAAGTTCTTCCACTATTTCCTGGGCCAGGCGCGGCTCATATCCGAAGCCGCCGTACTGCTGGTGGAAGGCGCGCGCGACGGCATGGCGCAGGCGGCGGAACAAATCTCGAAGATCGAGCGCGACGGCGATGAGATCATCCATGAAGTTTTTCAGAAGCTGAACACGACGTTCATCACGCCGCTCGATCCGGAAGACATTCATGAACTGGCGACGGCGATGGACGATGTGCTGGATGGAATCGAAGAAGTCTCGCACAAACTGGTGGCCTATAAGATCAAGCCGGTGCCGATGGCGGCGCTGCAGATATGCGAGATCATCGAATCCTGCGCGAAGTCGCTGACTTTGGCATTTGAGGCGTTGAGCCAGGAGAAGTCGCTGCTGGAGCACTGCATTGAGATCAACCGGTTGGAAGACCATGCGGACCAGGTGTCGCGGGCGGCGGTGGCGGCGCTGTTTGACCAGGAAAAGGATGCGATTCAACTGATGAAGCTGAAAGAGCTCTACGACTTGCTGGAAATGACGACGGACTCCTGTGAAGACGTCGCCGATGTGCTGCAAAACGTCGTGGTGAAAAACAGTTAGCTCCGCACAAGCGCATGGACACACTGTTTCTGGTAGTGGTCATCGTAGTTATCGCTCTCATATTTGATTTCATCAACGGCTTTCACGATGCCGCGAACTCGGTGGCGACGATAGTGGCGACGCGGGTGCTGACGCCCTTTCAGGCGGTGCTGTGGGCGGCGTTTTTCAACTTCAGCGCGGCGATGTTCACGGGAACGGGCGTGGCGAGCACGGTGGGAAGCGGGATGGTGGATCTGAAGATGGTGACGCCGTACGTGATTCTGGCCGGGCTGTTGGGGGCGATCGCGTGGGACCTGATTACGTGGTGGTGGGGACTGCCGACGAGTTCCTCGCATGCCTTGTTCGGCGGTTACGCGGGGGCGGCGATTGCGGCTTCGGGTTTCAAGGCAATCATTTTGGGGGGTTGGACGAAGACGCTGATCTTCATTGTGGTGGCTCCGATTCTGGGGATGCTTCTGGCGTATCTGCTGATGATTGGAGTGCACTGGCTGTTCCGGGAATCGACGCCGAAGGAGATGGATGTATACTTCCGGCGGCTGCAATTGGTGTCGTCGGCGATTTTCAGTTATTCGCACGGGAGCAACGACGCACAGAAGACGATGGGGATTATCACCGGAGTGCTGGTGACGGCGGGATATCTGAAGACGTTTCACGTGCCGTATTGGGTGGTGATTTCGGCGTATGCGGCAATCGGGTTGGGGACGATGAGCGGAGGGTGGCGGATTGTGCGGACGATGGGAACGAAGCTGACGCGGCTGAAGCCGCGGGGCGGGTTCTGCGCGGAGGCGGCGGCGGCATCGTCGATTCTGTTTTCGACGTATCTGCACATGCCGGTGTCGACGACCCATGTGACGGCGGGGGCGATCGCGGGGGTAGGATCGATCTACCGGCCGAAGGCGGTGCGGTGGCGGATAGCGACGAGCATTTTGTGGGCGTGGGTGATGACTATTCCGGCGGCGGGGGCGGTGGGGTTTGTGATACACCACGTGATTCACTTTATTGTGGGGAAGTAGGGGCGAAGGGCTGTTGAGGGAGCGCGCCACAGTTCGTTGCCGGTGGAGGCATCGAAGGCGGCGACTGCGGCGCTATAGAGAACGAGAGTTGGCGGCGAGTTCTGATATTCTATACACATGAGACGCACAAATCTTGTGCTGGATGAGCACTTGCTCTCCGAGGCGACTCGGATCTTGGAGGCAAGGACGTATTCCGCGGCCGTCAATACCGCGCTGGAGGAGGTCATTCGCATACGTAAGATCCAGGGGATACCGCGCTTCTTTGGGTCCCGTATCTGGTCCGGAGATCTTTCTCAGATGCGCGAAGACCGGCCACCACGCCGGCGCGGCAGCAAATGATCCTGGTGGACACTTCGGCATGGGTTGAACTGCTCGCCGCCAAACCGCGCCGCCCCATACGCGAGAAAACCTTGCTGTGCATTGCTACCTGCGCTCCAGTTGTTCAGGAGGTGCTGCAAGGGCTTAGGCCCGGACCACAGAGCGACTCATTTCGCGGGGCATTCCTTGCGCTTCCCGTCCTCAGCGATCCGATCCCGCTCGAGTTGTTCGTTTCGGCGGCGGATATTTACGGGCGGGGTAGACAGCGGGGTCTTACCATCAGGTCGTCGGTGGATTGCCTGATAGCTGCAATAGCCATCGAGAATCGTGTGCCTGTGTGGCATCGGGACCGAGACTTTGACGCGATCGCCCGATACACGGGTCTCGAAGTGACGCGGCCAGAGTGATCCTTGGAAATCCCCGGCGGGCAAGGGGCGTGTGATTCCGGGCCGCAAGGCATGGTTTGAAGTTTTTCGAAATCCGGCTGGAGGGAAGAGGGGTTGGGCCCGGCGGTCTGCTCTCGCACCATGGATTCTCACGCGAAGTTTTCCGGCGCCGGCATCTCGCCGTAGGTTTCGAGATCGATTATAGATTACAAATATCTATTCGGGAAACGATAACCTCATCTATTTTAAACACTATCCGAATTTATCGGTGATACTCTTGATTCAATCGACACTAGTCGTTTTCGTCAGGGAGACACCATCATGATCCGAAGAAGCAGCTTGCTGCTAGTGCTGGGATTGTCTTTCGCCTGGGGGCAGTCGTTCACCGGGCGCATCGTAGGAACGGTCACGGACCCGAGCGGGGCGGTAATTGCCGGGGCGGCGGTGAAAGCCACGCAGGCTGCCACGAATTTCTCGCTGTCGGGGGTGACGAACAGCAGCGGGAATTACTCTTTGAATGAGTTGCCGCGCGGGGAGTACGTGGTGGAGGTATCGGCGGCGGGGTTCAAGCAGTTCGTACGAAGGGGGATCGAACTGGCAATCGCGCAGCAGGCGAGGATCGACGTGCGGCTGGAAGTGGGGGCGGTGGCGGATGCGGTGGAGGTGACGGCGGACGCATCGGTGCTGGAGACGGTGGACTCGACGCTGGGGAAGGTGGTGGACAACCGGCGGATTACCGAACTGCCGCTGAACACGCGCAACGTGTTTTCCCTGTTGTACCTGACGCCGGGCGTGACAGGCAGCGTGAGCACGACCTACGGCACAGGGTACGCCATTAACGGGGCGCGGAATTCGATGCTCGACATTCTGGTGGACGGAGTAAGCACGGCGCATCCGACGGTGAACGGATTTTCGGGGAATTCGACGTTTCCTCCGGTGGAGGCGATTGCGGAATTCAAGGTGATGGGGTCGAACTACTCGGCGGAGTTCGGGCGCAGCAACGGTGGAATCGTGAACGTCGTGTACAAATCGGGAACGAACGATTTGCACGGGAGCGTGTTCGAGTTCCTGCGGAACTCGACGCTGGACGCCAATGATTTCTTCAACAACCGGCAAGGACGGGAGTTGGGGAGTTTTAAGCGGAATCAGTTCGGGGCGATGGTGAACGGGCCGGTGATCCGGAACCACACGTTTTTCCTGGCAAGCTACGAGGGGTTGCGGGAGCGGAGTTCGGCGAACACGACGACCACTGTGCCGACGGCGTTGCAGCGGAACGGCGATTTCGGCGAGACGCGGGCGGCCAACGGCAATCTGATCCGGATCTTCGATCCGTTCTCGACGCGCGCTTCGGGAAACGGGTTCACGCGAGACCAGTTTCCGGGCAACGTCATCCCCGCGTCGATGATCGACCCGGTGGCACGGAACGTGATCAAGTATTACCCGCAGGGGAATACCGTGACGAACGCGGTGACAAATGCGAACAATTTCTTTAATACAGGCGCGCAGAGGTTTGATCAGGATCAGTTCGACATCCGCATCGACCACAACCTGACGGACAAGCAGAGGCTATTCGGGCGGTTCTCGTGGCGAAACAATGAGGACGCGCCGGCGCAGTTTTTCCCGAATGACCTGACGATCGCGGAAGGGCGTGTGATTCAGGGAGTGACGCAGCCTTCGGCGTCAGTGGACTACACGAACGTGATATCGCCGACGACGGTGTGGACCACGCGGGCGGGGATTTCCCGTTCGATCTTCGACTATAACAACCAGGGGCTGGGATTCAAGCCGTCGAGCCTGGGGCTGCCTGGTGGAATTGACAGCGCGGTGGACCGGCAGATGTTTCCGCGATTCGGGGCGGCGGGTTATGTGAACCTGGGCGGGAGCGATCACCGCTACAGCACGTTCAACACGTTCACGCTGCTGTCGAATCTGTCGGTGGTGAAGGGCAATCATACGGTGAAGTTCGGATGGGAAGGGCGGGTGATCCGTGTGAATGTATGGGAGGCGCGGTCGGCGGGGACATTCAACTTCAACGCCGGGTTTACGCAGGGTCCGAATCCGACCCAGGCGAGTTCGACGGCGGGGAACGGGCTGGCGTCGCTGTTGCTGGGAACGGGGACGACGGGGAATGTGCTGATCCGGAACTGGAAGAACGTTGCGGCGCAGAGCATGTACCACGGTTTGTACTTTCAGGACGACTGGCGGGTGAGCAAGAAGCTGACGTTGAATCTGGGGTTGCGGTATGACCTGGATTTGCCGCGTACCGAGCGGTATAACCGGATGAACTGGTTTGACCAGACGGCTCTCTCGCCGCTGGCGGGAAAGGTGCCGGGCTATCCGGACCTGCGGGGAGGGGTGCGTTTTGTGGGAGTGGACGGGAACCCGCGCACGCAATTCAACAGCGACCTGAACAACGTGTCGCCGAGGATCGGATTCGCCTACGAGTTGGACAGCAAGACAGTGGTTCGCGGGGCGTACGGGCATTTCTTCGGGCCGTCGCGGCAAGCGGCGCAGGGCACGGTGGGTCCGTTCGGGTTCCGCGTGGAGTACGAATGGGTGACGACGACGGACGGGATCACGCCGTTCAACCTGCTGCGCAACCCATATCCGGAGGGATTCCGGGCTCCGACGGGGTCGGCGGACGGGTTGCTGACGCAGGCGGGGGCGAATCTACAGGCGTTCTGGCCGGATTCTCCATCGCCGCTGAACAAGATGTGGAACGTCACGATACAACGGGAGTTGCCGGGCGGGATCCTGTTCGAGACGGCGTATGTGGGGAACCGGGGAACGAATCTGAGCAGCAGTTCGGAGTCGGGGATGGACTTCAACCAGCTTGATCCGAAGTATCTGTCGATGGGTTCGGCGTTGAACCAACCGGTGGCGAATCCGTTCTACGGGATCGTGAATAACGGAGTGCACCTGTCGCGGACGATTGCACGGGGCCAGTTGTTGCGGCCGTATCCGCAGTTTACAAGCATTGTTCCGCTGTACTATCCGGGGTCGAACTCGATCTACCATGCGTGGCAGAACACTTTCAAGCGGAGGTTCGCGCAGGGATTCCTGTTCGAGGGCAGTTATACGTGGGCGAAGATGATCGACACGGGGGATAGCCACCAGAATACGTACGACATCGAGGCGAGCCGGGCGCTGTCGAGCCAGGATGTGGCGCACCGGCTCGTGGGCAGCGTGTTGTATGCGCTGCCCATCGGGCGGGGACACGCGCTGCATCTGGGGAGTTCGCGGCTGGGCGAGATGATCGTGGGCGGCTGGCAGGTGAACGGAATTGTGACTTTCCAATCGGGAACGCCGCTGGCATTGTCGGCGAACAATACGTCGGGCCTGTTCGCGCCGCTGACGCTGCCCAACAACAACGGGCATAGCGGGAAGAAGACCGGTCCGGTGGAGGACAGGCTGGACGGTTATTTCGACAAGAGCGTGTATAGCCAGCCGGCGGCGTTCACGTTTGGGAATTTGGGGCGTTATCTTCCGGATGTGCGCAGCGATGGGATGAGGAATTGGGACGTTTCGCTGTTCAAGGAGTTCGCGGTGACGGAGCGGGTGACGAGCCAGTTTCGCGCGGAGTTTTTCAACGCGTTCAATACGCCGCGGTTCGGGACTCCGAATACGAGTGTGACGGCAGCGGCGTTCGGGGTGGTCACGAGCCAGGCGAATGCGCCGCGCCAGATTCAGTTCGGGCTGAAGTTTTTGTGGTAAGCGGGGTGTTATGGGATCTCGCCGAGGGGCGGAGCGCGCAGAGATGTTTCGCAGTGGTTAGGATGGGCAGTATATGGATGCGGCCACATTGTTGCGTGAGGTGTCCTCGGCCTATCGCGAGTTGAAGAGCCTGGCGATTGAGGCGGTGGTGATTACGGAGTCCGGCGATGAGGATTTCCGCCGGCGGGAAGAGCAGCGGGTGCGGTTTTTTTACGACGGTGCGGGCCGGATGCGGTATGAGCCATGCGGGAAGACAGGAACCGTCGAGGTGAATGACGGCGAGCAGTTGCATACCTGCTTCCGCTTGCATGGGCCTGGGGGCGGCGCGCAGTATTACAGAACGCCAATAGAAGAAATGCGCTGGCTGCCCCACCGGTTCCGGCCGGAGTTTCCGTTGAGCAACCAGCCGGTGTTTCTTTTCGCGGGAATCGAGGAGCGGGTGACGGAGGCGGAGGTATTGCGCGAGGAGGATGGGTGTTACGTGGTTTCGGTCAGGTACGAGCCTGCGCCTCATCCGAGTGTGATGATCACCGGCGGGCCGGTCTTGTATTGGGTGAATCCGGAAACGTGGATGGTGATGCGGCAGCAGGGCGACATCGGGCACCGGTTTCCGATGTGGGACGAGGTGCGATGGAGCCGGCACACGGTTATGGTGAGGACGATGCGGCGGAACGAGGCGCTGCCGGAGGAGACGTTCCGATTTACACCGCCGGCGGAGGCGGTGCTGGCAGGCGGCAGGTCCGGCACTGGGGGAGGCGGCGGCACGGCGTTTGTGGAGGGCGGCCCGGATGGTCAGCGCCGATTGGAGCATCGGGGCTGGCATGAGTGGGATGGTGAGACGTTAGTGGATCACTCGAGGTGGAAGGTCCGCGGGGTGACCTTGAATTTTGAGAGACGGATGACTTTTGCCGCCGATGGGCGGGAGGTGCGTGTGGAGGAACGCATTCGTGGTCCGTTGGAAGAGGTGAAGGGAGAGTTCAGGCTGGGGGCGGGTTAGGCATGTCTGCTATCGGCCTCGGAAAGTATCTCGCGGAGCTTCGAGGTCGGCGCTTGCCGGACTGATCTTCGTGAGCGATCGCATCGGCTGCATACGCCAGACACGCCCTGATATCGGCTTCGGAAAGCCTGGGATATGCGTCGAGCAATTCGCGTATGGCGGCGCCTTCGGCGAGTTTGCGCAAAATGAGTTCCACAGGGATGCGTGTGTTGCGTATCACCGGCTTGCCGAGCATCACGGCTGGATTGGTCTCGATACGTTCTGTCATGGCGAAATTCACCGATTTGATTCTAGCAGTTAGTCTTTGCGCCCGACGGAAAAGATTCAGCGGCCAGCGATGTGCTTCCTTTCTGATGATGCGCGAGAATGCGCGAGCATTGTTATTCCAGGCGTTCCAGGACGACGGCGGTGGCGTCGTAGTCGCCGGTGAGGCGGAAGGAGAGGCCGTGGTCCATGAGCCAGGCTCCGCTGAGTTCGGGGGTGGGGAGTTCGAGTTTGTCAGGGTGGAGGGGATGGAGGCGGTAGACGGCTTTTTCGTCGAGGCCGGCGAGGCGGAGCGGGGGGACGGGGTAGCCGAAGTGTTGGGCGTGGAGGAGGCCGAAGACGACGGACTGTTTTCCGTCTTCGGAGACGTACTGATTGGCGGTGAAGTCTCCGGCGCGGGGGGAGGCGAGGCGGTAGAGGTTTCCGGTCTGGATGGTGGCGCGGACGGATTTGTACCAGGCGATCATGCGTTTGGAGAAATCGAGGTCTTCGGCGGACATTTTGTTGAGGTTGTTGCCGATGCCGAGGGCGCCCTGCATGGCGGTGAGGAAGCGGAAGGCGAGCGGGGTGGTGCGGTGGTTGAAGTTGGGGACGTCGGTGACCCAGGCCATCATGACTCGGGTAGGGTAGGCGTAGGAGAAGCCTTCCTGGATGCGGAGGCGGTCGAGGGCGTCGGTGTTGTCGGAGGTCCAGACCTGGTCGGTGCGGCGGAGGATGCCGAGGTCGACGCGTCCGCCGCCGCCGGAGCAGGATTCGATTTCGAGGTTGGGGTGTTTGCGGCGTAGGCGGTCGATGATTTCGTAGAGGTTGCGGGTGTACTGGATGTAGAGTTTTTTCTGATCGGCGGGCGGGACTTCGGGCCAGCCGGGTTCGGTCATGTTGCGGTTGGCGTCCCACTTGAGGAACTGGATATCGTTTTCGGTGACGAGGCGGTCGAGGACGGTGAAGAGGTATTCCTTGACGTCGCCGCGGGCGAGGTTGAGCATGAGCTGGTTGCGCTGCTCGCTGCGGGGGCGTCCGGCCTGGTGGAGCGCCCAATCGGGGTGGGCGCGGTAGAGGCCGCTGTCGGGGTTGACCATTTCGGGCTCGACCCAGAGGCCGAAGTCCATGCCGAGTTGGTGGACGTGATCGATGAGGGGTTTGAGGCCGCGGGGGAATTTTTTGGGGTTGACGGTCCAGTCGCCGAGGCCGGCGCGGTCATTGTTGCGGGCGCCGAACCAGCCGTCATCCATGACGAAACGCTCGACGCCGAGTTTGGCGGCTATGGTGGCAAGGGCTTTCTGGCCTTCCTCGGTGACGTGGAAGGTGGTGGCTTCCCAGGAGTTGTAGAGGACGGGGCGGAGGCGTTTGTTGGGGAGGATTTCGTCGCGGGTGAAGCGGTGGAGGAGGCGGGAGGCTTCGCCGAAGCCGTGGGTGGTGAAGCCGGCGTAGAAGGAAGGGGATTCGAGGGATTCGCCGGGTTTGAGGGGCCAGGCGAGGTCGAAGGGGTTGTAGCCTCCGGTGACGCGGACCTGGCCGTGGGTGGATTGTTCGACGGTGAGGCGCCAGTTGCCGGACCAGGCGAGGGCTCCGAACCAGACGCGGCCGTGGGATTCGGAGGCGCGGCCGGTGTCGAGCATGAACCAGGGGTTGGCCTGGTGGGAGGTGAGACCGCGGCGGCTTTCGAGGATTTTCTGTCCCGGGCGGACATCTTCCTGCTCGAGCTGCCACTCGCCGGCCCAGCGGCCGAAGGTGGTGGTGAGGCGGTAGGAAGAGTCGAGGGGGAGATTCCAGACGCCGGATTGGAGGCTTTCGACGGTGATGGTCTGGGTGGTGCTGTTGTGGACGGCGGCTTTCTTTTCGAGGATGCCGGTGGGGGAGATGCGGTAGGTGAGGGTGACGCGGATGTTATCGATTTTGTCCTTGAGGTGGATGGTGAGGGCGCCGTTTTGGATGGAGTGGGTGACGTATTGGAGGATGACGTCGCGGACGCCGTCGGCGCGGGTGAGTTTGAGGCAGGTTTCGAGGTGACGGCCGCCGCCCCAGGCGGGGTATTCCTCGGGGGTGGTCATGCCGGGGGTGTCAAAGCTGGCCCAGGGAAGGCCGGTGTGTGGGGGAGTGAGGTCGGCGTCGCGCCAGAGGCGGGGTCCCCAGTAGACCTGCTGGAGCTGATTTTCGTTGTTGACGCCGAAGACATAGCTGACGTTGGCGGCGGAGAGATGCCAGAGTTTGGGCGAGGGGAGATAGCGGATTTCGGCGTGAAGAAGGGGGACGAGGAGGAGGGGGGCGAGGGCAGGAGCTTTGAGCATCACAATGGCCACGATATCAGAGTGACGCATACGGGGCGAAGATCTAAGATAATAGGTAGATATGCGCTTGCAGTACCTGTTTCCGCTTACGTTTTCCGTGGCCAGTCTGTTCGCGGCTGACGTCACCACCATTGAGGAGATTGTCGCCAAGGTGAATGGCGATATCGTCACGCGCACGGAACTTGCCCGCAGCCGGACTCAATTGGAGGCGGAGCTGCGGCAGCAGAAGCTGACGGGGGCGCAACTGGAGCAGGCGCTGAAGGACCGGGAAGGGCAGATGCTACGGGACCGGATTGATCAGCTCCTGCTGGTGCAGAAGGCGAAGGATCTGAACATCAACGTGGAGGCGGAGGTATCGAAGCAACTGGCGGAGATCCAGAAGCGGCTGAACATCGCCGATACGGAGAAGTTTCAGCAGGCGGTGCGGGACAATCTGGGGACTCCGTTTGAGGACTATAAAAATGAGATGCGGAACAGCCTGCTGACGGACCGTGTGATCCGGCAGGAGATTCAGGTGAACGTGCCGCGGGCGGATGTGGAGAAATACTATAACGATCACAAGGCGGAGTTCGTGCGGGACGAGCGGATCTTCCTGGGGGAGATCTTCCTTTCGACGGAGGGGAAGAGCGCGGCGGCGGTAGCGCAGATTGAGAAGAAGGCGAAGGACCTGGCGGCGCGGGCGAAGAAGGGAGAGAAGTTCCCGGAACTGGCCCGGGACAATTCAGACTCACAGACGGCGCAGAGCGGGGGCGATCTGGGTGGATTCAAGAAGGGCGAGATGAATCCGGTGATCGAGAAGATGCTGTGGGACAAAGAGAGGAATTACGTCACAGATCCGATCAAGCAGCCGAACGGATTTTTGATCCTGAAGGTGATGGAGAAGCACCAGGCGGGACAGGCGAGCCTGGAGGAAGTGGAGAACGAAATTCAGAACCGTCTGTTCTCGACGCGGTTTCAGCCGAAGATCCGCGAATATCTGACGAAGCTGCGGGAAGAGGCATTTCTGGAGATCAAGCCTGGGTATGTGGATGCGGGAGCGGCGACGGGGAAAGACACGAAGTGGAACGATCCGGCGCAACTCAAGCCGGAGACTGTAACCAAGCAGGAAGTGGCGAACAGGGCGCGCATGAAGCGGCTGCTGTTTGCGATTCCGATTCCCGGAACGTCGACGAGGCCGAACGCCGAGGCAATGACCTCGACTTCGAAAGTGGTAAAGAAATAAGAGCAGAGAAGAAGGAAAGACGAGGCACGGGCGGGCCCGTGCGCGGATTATTGCGTCCATGAAATCTCCCTACGTAGCGGAATTGCAGCCGAGCCAGGTGATTACGGCGACGTTCCTGGTGCAGCACAAAGACATCCGGCAGAAGAAGACGGGCGAGCCGTATCTTTCCCTGGTGCTGGGGGACCGGACGGGCGAAGTCGACGCCAAGATGTGGGATAACGTCGAGGAGGTGATGGAGACCTTCGAGCGGGACGATTTCGTGAAGGTGCGCGGGCTGACGCAGATTCACCAGAACCGGCTGCAGTTGACGGTACAGAAATTGCAGCGCGTGGACGAGCGGGCGGTGGAGTTCGCGGACTATTTTCCTGCTTCGACGCGGGACCCGGAAGAGATGTTCGCGGAGTTGAAGCAGATTGTGGCGGGGTTTGGGAATGCGCATTTGAAAGCGCTGTGCGAAGCATTCGTGGAAGACGCGGAGATCGCGCGGCTGTACAAGACGGCTCCGGCGGCGAAGACGATGCACCATGCCTATCTTGGCGGGTTAATCGAGCATGTGCTATCGATGTGCGCGCTGGCGCGGTTCAGCGGGGAGCACTACAAGGTGGACGTGGATCTGCTGATGACGGGAGTGCTGCTGCACGACATCGGCAAGATTTACGAACTGACGTATGACCGGAGCTTCGGATATTCGACGGAAGGGCACCTGCTGGGGCACATGTTCATCGGGTTGCGGATGCTCGATGAGAAGGCGCGGAAGATTGGGGAGTTTCCGCCGAAGCTGCGGACGCTGCTGGAGCACATGATTCTGAGCCATCACGGGCAGTTGGAATTCGGGTCGCCGAAAGTGCCCCTTTTCCCCGAGGCGCTTTTGTTGCATCATCTTGATAATTTGGATTCGAAGATGGAAGCAATGCGGCACTCGCTCGAGAGGGACCGGTCGCTTGAAGGATTCTTCACCGGCTACAGCCCGGCGCTGGAGCGGCAGGTGTTGAAGAAGGAGAAGTATCTGCAGCCTCCGGCCGCGCCGGAGGCGGCAGCCGTTCCGGCCGGGAATACCGGCACGGCGGCTCCGCGGGTGGAGCCGCAAGCGCGGAGACCGGCATCGACGTCGATGTTCGCCGAGAGATTGAAGCAGGCGCTGAAGGAACCGAACGGAAAGGAATAACATGCGGCAGCCGCGGCAGCCCAAAGAGATCCCACCGCCGCTCGAGTTGGAGTGTCTGAAGGCGCTGTGGGCGATTGGCGAGGGGAACGTGCGGGCGGTGCAGGCGCAGATGGAGGCGCGGCGCAAGCTGGCATACACGACAGTGATGACCTTGCTGGACCGGCTGGTGAAGAAGGGCGGAGTGTCGCGGCGGAAGGCGGGGAGGGCCTTCATATACTCTCCGGTGCTGGACCGGGAGACGCTGCGGCGGAAGGCGATCGAGGAGTTGGCGGAGGCGCTGTTCGAAGGATCGGAGCAATTGCTGTTGCGGTATGTGAACGGGAAGGACGGAGGGAAGATGGGGGTTGTGGAAGAAGTAGAGGAGCGGTTGGACGCGGCGCTGCTCTAGTGAACCGCGAGGCGAGGTAGACCCGGGCCGCTCAGGGTACTGGGACCAAGGCTAAGATTCCTCTAAAGTGTCTCTCCCCCCGTGCCGATGGAAGGGGCATGAGCAGGAACCTTCTGTTCGCGCTATCCCTATTGGCCGGGATGGCTGCTACGGCCGCAGCGCAGGACAAGACAGTTGCGACAAAGATATTCACGGACCCCAACGGGTTGCGTTTTTGGGTAGACGGAATTCCTTATAAAAGCGCGCAGGTCTTTTTGTGGCCGACGGGGACGAAGCATACCATATCGATAGAACAGAGCCAGATGATCTTTCCGGGGACGCAGTGGAAGTTCGCGTCATGGCAGGATTCGACGGGTGGGCCGACGCAGGCGGGGGAGACGATCACGGTTACGGCGGACACCTCGCTGACGTACGTAAAGGCCTCATTTAGCACGGAATACCTGTTGCAGGTACTGTTCTATTCCTGCTCGACGGCGAATGTGGGGGATTGCCATCCACCGGGGAGGGTAGCGGTGGGGGGCACGGTGGCGACGAGCGATATGCAACTGTGGGTGGCGGCGGACACGGCGATCACGCTGCAGGCCTATCCGAATCCGGGGTTTGTGTTTGTGGGATGGGGGCCATCGGGTAACTACTCCACGGCGCCCTTCTATACCTATACGGTGAAGGGGCCGGTCACTTTCGCGAATTTCTTCGAGGGCGCCAAGCGAGTGACGCTCTATTCGGATCCGCCCGGGCTGATGGTGGCTCCGGACCGGACGCCGGCGAAAACGCCGGCGGAACTGGATTGGGCACAGGGAAGCAAACACGTGCTGGGGGCGGTTTCGCCGCAAGCGGAGATTCTGAACGGGGATGCGCTGTGGGTGTTCAAGGAATGGAGCAACGGGGGCGGACAAAACGCAGTCTACACGGCGGACCGGACGAACGTGCCGGAGAGTCTCACAGCGCGATACGTGCGCGGGGCGCGGGCGAGCTTTGTGACGAATCCGGTGGGGCTGAAGCTGAAGATTGACGGGAGAGAGAACTGGCCGGCTTATAACTTCGTATGGGGCGTGGGGATGAAGTATCAGATCTCGGCTCCAGCGGAGCAGGTGGATGTGAAGGGACGCAAGTGGGTGTTCACGGGATGGTCGAACGGGGGACCGGCGGAGCAGGAAGTAACGATTCTGGACAGCCATGTGCAGACGGGCTTCCGGCTGATTGCGAACTTCGAGCCGCGGAATAAGGTAACCATCTCGACGAACCCGCCGGGGCTGCCGGTGGAGGTGAACGGGAAGGAATGCCGCGGGACGTGTTCGGCGGAGGGGGCGGAAGGAGAGCAGATCCTGTTGAAGGTTCCGAGTTCCGTATCGATTTCCAATGACAGCCGGTTCGATTTCATTTCGTGGTCGGATGAGGGGAGCCAGAACAGGGCATACACGATCCCGGCCAATGGGGAAACGAAGCTGGTGGCGAATTTCAAGAACATGTTCCGGTTGACGGCGGTGGCGGATCCGGGGAGCGGAGCGGCGTTCCAGGTGCAGCCGGAATCGGCGGACCGGTTCTATGAGACGAACACGGCGGTGACGGTGACGGCGGATGTCGCCAAAGGGTACCGGTTCAAGCGGTGGGATGGAGATCTGACGGGAGCATACCGGTCGGGGTCGGTGACGATGAGCGTGCCGCGCGTGGTGCGGGCGCTGTTGGACATTGCGCCGTATGCGGAGGAGGCTGGGGTGCGGAATGCCGCGGGAGAGACTCCCGATGCGGTGGTGGCGCCCGGGTCGATCGCGTCGATTCTGGGAGTGAACCTGTCGGGGAGCTACGAGGCGGGGCGTGAGAATCCGCTGGCGCAGACGATTCAGGGAGTGACGGTACGGTTGCAGAACCGGTATCTGCCGCTGGTATTCGTCTCACCGCAGCAGATCAACCTGCAAGTTCCCGGCGACTTGCCGGAGGGGGATTACAAGCTGGCGATCAAGTGGGACAGCTACCCGGAGACGGCGACGACGATGCGAGTGGCGAGAAACGCGCCGGGGTTGTTCCAGAAGAAAGTGGACGATCAGTATTTCGCCGCCGCGGTGCATGATGATGGAAGCGATGTTGCGCCATCCACTCCGGCCAAGGCTGGGGAGACCGTGACGCTGTATGGCACGGGATTCGGACCCTATGACCGGATTGCCCCGGACGGGTTCCCGCTTCCGGCCAATCCTCCGTATCCACTGGCGGACACCGTGGAGGTGCTGGTGGGAGACGCGGTGGCGCCCGCCGCTTGGGCGGGAGGCGTGCCGGGGCAGATAGGGACGGCGATGGTGCGATTCGCGCTGCCGGAGGATGTCCAAGTGGCGAACGGCGGGGCCCAGGTGCGGCTGCGGATCAACGGAAGAGAGAGCAACACCGTGCTGCTGGCCGTGCAATAACTGGCAGAGAGCGGGAATAGCCGGAGTTCGAATCAGCATATAGATAGCGGGGCTGCTGCGTCGGGGGGTACGATGGGAGCAGGAACCGTGACTGCGAAAGGGCTGAAGGATGCTGATCAAGAAACGACTGGGCTGGGAAATTCCCGAACGCGAGGCGACACCGGAGAGCGTGTATTACCGCCGGCGGGAGATCTTGCTGGGGGCTGGACTTCTGGGATTGGAGGGTCTGGTATCGGCGGCCGAGGGGAAGAGACCGCTGTATCCGGCCAAACGCAATCCGGAATTCACTCTGGACCGTCCGATCACTGAGGAGTGGGCGGCGACGGGCTACAACAATTTCTACGAATTCGATCCGCAGGACAAGCAGGCGGTGAAGGACAAAGTAGGATCCTTCGTCATCAGTCCATGGAAGATGGAAGTGACAGGACTGGTGCACAAGCCGAAGACGTTTGACCTGGACGATTTATTGAACATGTTTCCGCTCGAGGAGCGGTTGTACCGGCACCGGTGCGTGGAAGCTTGGTCGATGGCGGTGCCGTGGACGGGCTTCCCGTTCTCGAACCTGGTGAAACTGGCGGAGCCGAAAGCGGAAGCGAAGTATGTCCGGTTCTGGAGCGCGAGCAAGCCGAAGGAGATGCCGGGGATGCGGAGCACGCCTTGGTATCCGTGGCCCTATTTTGAAGGACTGCGGATGGACGAGGCGATGAATCCTCTGACGATGATGGTGACGGGGCTGTACGGGAAGCCGTTGCCGAAGCAGAACGGGGCTCCGGTGCGGATTGTGACGCCGTGGAAGTACGGCTACAAGAGTCCGAAGTCGATTGTGAAGATCGAGTTCGTGACGAAGGAACCGCCGACGTTCTGGAACAAGCTGCAATCGAGCGAATACGGATTTTATTCGAACGTCAATCCGCACAAGCCGCATCCGCGATGGTCACAGGCGAGCGAAAAAGTGATCCCGAACATGGAGCGGAGGCCGACGCTGCTCTATAACGGGTACGAGAAGTACGTGGCGGGGCTTTACAACGGCAAGGAGTTTTGAGCACTGGCCGCACTGGCCGTGCGGCATCGCGCCTTGCGCGCAGCGGCCGTGCGGCATGATTGCAGGGAACATTGACGAATGTTCCCTGGAGAGCACTGGCCGTGCGGCATCGCGCCTTGCGCGCAGCGGCCGTGCGGCATGATTGCAGGGAACATTGACGAATGTTCCCTGGAGAGCACTGACCGTGCGGCATCGCGCCTTGCGCGCAGTGGCCGTGCTGCATGATTGCAGCGAACATTGACGAAGGTTCCCTGGAGAGCACTGGCCGTGCGGCATCGCGCCTTGCGCGCAGTGGCCGTGCTGCATGATTGCAGCGAACATTGACGAAGGTTCCCTGGAGAGCACTGGCCGTGCGGCGTCGCGTCTTGCGCGCAGTGGCGGTACTCCGTGATCGCAGCGAACATTGACGAATGTTCCCTGAAAAGCTTAGCCCAGCTCAGATCTGGCAGCGAGGCCGTAGGAGGCGAGTTTCGTCTCGCCTCCCTGCCTTATGTCACATCAGAAGTGGATTCGCGCCGTGTACTGAAACTCCCGCCCGCGGTTGTTCTGCGTGGTGGTACGTCCGAAAGTGGCCGATGTGAACGCTGTTGCCGGGTCATTCGGAACGAAGCTGTTGGTGAGGTTGTACGATTCCAGCCGCAGTTCCAGCTTTATCCGTTCCGTCATGGGGAAGAATTTCGACAGTGTCACGTCCAGGTTCCAGTTGCGCGGTCCCGTCAGATCGGGATACTGCCACGGATTGGTGCGCGGCGTGTAGGCCGGCTGGCGGTTGAAGCCCGAAAGGTCAAACCATTTCGCACGGTCGCGGTAGACTGCCGGCGTGTTGTCCGGCCCCACCTGCGTGCCGAAGCGCAGATAGGCGCCCGAGTTGTAAAAGAGCAGCGTGCTGGTGGACCAGCCGCCGAAAACCGCGTTCACAAAGGGGTTCGCGTTCGACAGGTACTTGTGTCCCTTGCCGAAGGGCAGTTCGTACACGCTCGCCGTCGAGATGCGATGGCGCGGGTTGTTGCTGTCGAGCATCGTTGCTCGCCCCGCGTACTCGTCGGGGTCATTGAAGAAGTTGCTGTTCTGTTCGCGGTTGAAGTTGTAGGCCACCAGGAACATGAGGCCGTTGTTGAAATTGCGCTGCACCTTAACTTGCAGGGCATGGTAGCGGTTCAGGAAGCCGCTGGTGTTGAACTGGGTCAGGTCCAGATACTGCGGATACGGTCTCAGCAGTGAGCCGCGGCTCACGGTTGGCTGGTTGCGCAACTGACCCGGGAACGTCTGCGGAGTCAGGTATTGATAGAACGGATTCGACACCGTCTGATCGAGCAGCGCCTTGTAGGTGTAGCTGAGGTTCGGATCGGCCAGATTGAGACGGTCGTTGTACGGCATGTCGTGGCCGAAGTTCATGAAGTAGGTCACATCGGCATGCATCAGGAAGGGCAACTGGCGCTGGAAGGAGATGTTGAACCGGTCATTCACGCCGGTCCGCATGTCCTTCTCGTTCCAGTCGGCCTGGCTGCCGAGCCGGGTGTAGATGCCGAGGCTCCTTCCCACTGGCGGGATCAAGGGGTTCGATCCGGCAGGGAAAGGATCAGAGATTCTCGCCTGCGGCACACCTTGTAAGGAGGGCGCCACGGTCGTAATGGCTCCAAAGCCGGCATAGCGCGAGTCGGCCGCGCCCAACACGTCGCTCACCAGCAGCGGCGGAATGACGTAGCGCGCGTATCCGGCGCGGAGCGACATGCGGTCGCTCAACCGGATGGCCACCCCGAGGCGGGGCATGAACACCTTTTTGTTGCTGTCCCACATCCCGCGCGGATTTCCGTTGCCCGCGAATTGCCACGGTCCGGTGAAATGATACGGTTGCCCGCGGAGCGCCGCGATGTCAGCGGGAATCGGCGGGGGATTCTTCTGCATGTCGGGAATGGGCGCGGTCAGATCGAGCGGCCGCGAAACGCGGTCCAGCGGATCGAACAACCCCGTCTCATATTCATAGCGCAATCCCAGGTTGATGGTGAGGTTCTTGTTTACCTTGAAATCGTCCTGGATGTAGGCTGCATAGAAGTCAGTCCGCGGTTCCTGCAACGGAATGTGCTGCGCCTGGGAACTGCTGTCCAATGCGCCCAGCAGGAACGTCGCCCAGCCGTCTCCGCGTAACCGCGTATTCGGCGCCTGGAACGTATCGGCCGTGAACGCCGGTCCGAAGCTGAAGTTCATCAGATTCGGCCGTACCGAACTGCCGCGCAGCAGCCGGCTCTCGCCGCCCCATTTCAGATAATGGCGTCCCATGTTCTTCGAGACGCGCCCGCTGTAGTTGTAGCTCTGCGGATGCTGATACCAGTAGCCGCCCTTGCCGAAGCTGGCGCTGCCCACGCCGCTCACCGCGAGGTTTGGATAATAGACCGCTGGAATCCCCGGCAGGTAGGACTGGTACCATGCGTTTGGCCAGAACTGCTTCAGCCCCTCCCCGCCGATGGCGCTCTTGGGCGAATCGTAGTCGTCGTTCAGTGTGGCGTAGCTCCAGCGGAAGTTGATTACCGTCGAGGGGCCCGTGGTCCACACCGCATCGGCGGCGATGTTGCGCGAGTTCATCACGCCCCCGTTGTCATCCGTCATGGCCGGCGAGTTGTTGGGAGTGTAGTTGTTTTGCGAAAGGTCTGTCCGGAACCGGCTGTAGCGCCCGAAGATCTTCCACTTGTCATTGACGTTCCAGTCCGTGCGGTTGTTGAAGTTCCAGTTGTAGAGGTACCAGAAGTAGGCCTGCTTGTAGTTGTTTACTCCGGTGATGTTGTCGCCGGGGCCGTTGGGCAGCCAGATGTCCTTCATGAACCGTACGGCCAGCGGATCCATCTGGGAAACCGGGATGCGGTTGCCGGGGAACGGCGTGCGCGAGGCGACGCCGGCCGAACTCAATTGAGTGGTGAACGGATCGAAGATGGCGCGCAAGCCGCCGTCGGGATTGAGCGATTGCGAGAAATCTCCCCCGCGCTCGAGTTCCGACGGCAGGGTCATGATCGCCTGCCGCGGATCCTTCGTCTGCCAGCGCTCGAAGGAAACAAAGTTGAACAGCTTGTTCTTGACGATGGGATTCCCGAACGTGCCTCCGTAGATGTGGTTGCGCACCAGGTTCGGCGCGCGCACCACGGAATTTGTCACCGCGTTCAACGCCGGATTGCGTCCGAAGTAATAGGCGGTTCCGTGGTACTCGTTGGTTCCCGATTTCACGGACAGAGTCAACACGCCGCCGGCGCTGTGGCCGTATTCGGCGTCCACCGCGTTCTGCTGCACCGCCACTTCCTGCGTGGCGTCCATCGGCGGCGCGTAGGAACCCTTGTAGCCCAATTGGAGCGGAGCGCCGTCCAATTGCAGTTCATTTTTCGTGGACGTGTTGCCGCCCACGTCGAGCTGGCTCGAGGACCACATGTAGAACGGATTGCGCGTGGCAAGGTTGGTGGTGTAACGGTTCACCACCGCCGGGTCGAGGAGAACGAGCGTGAACGGGTTGCGGGCCAGTACAGGCAGGTCCGTGAGCATCTTCCGGTCCACCGTCAACGACATCGTGGAGGTATTGAACTGTACCTCGACAGTCTGCGCCGCGACGTTCACCGTCTCCACTACCTGGCCGAGCTTGAGAACGGGGTTCACCGTGATATCCCCGCGTGTCTGCACCAGTATGTTCTGCTGCACGAACCGGCTGAATCCGGCCAGTTCCGCGGTCAATTCATATGTGCCCGGTTCCACGAAATCGAAGAGAAACTGGCCGCTTTGATTCGAAGTCTTTGCGGCTTCGATTCCGGTATTGATGTTGCGCAGCCGCAACTGCGCCTCAGCCACTATGGCGCCGGTGGCGTCCGTCACGGTGCCTTGAACCTTGGCGCGATAGTCTTGAGCGAAAACGCTCCCGCAGGTTAGCATCCACAAAAGGAGCGGAGCAGCGAACTTTGTCATACAGATCCCCTATTCAGGCGCACAGAATCCAAACCAGACTCGATCATCCGGTTTTGAGAACGATACACGTACCTCATCCCGGAGTCAAGGGGGATCAGGCCGTCCTGGATTGACTGGGTTTCAAGAGCTAACCCGCTTGCGGCGGGCGGCAGCCAAAGAGTATAATGTCCGGGAATTTAATTAAGGAGCCATATATCACGATATGGTAAAGAATATTTTATTCGTAATTCTGATTTCGTTTCTAGTATCCGCTCCGATGACCGCGCAGACCAGCAGCGCCTCGGTTGGCGGTCAGGTGAAAGATACTTCCGGCGCGGTGATTCCGAACGCTGTCATCAGCGTCGTAAACACGGAAACCAACGTGGCGCGCGGCGCTACCGCCAATGCCGAAGGCATTTATGTGATCACCAACCTGATACCCGGCAGCTACAAACTCTCCGCCACATTTGAGGGTTTCAAGAACCTGAATCAGGGGCCGTTCACCCTCCGCGTGGGCGACCGCGTCACGCTGGATCTCACCATGGAGGTGGGCGCCCAGACGGAGCGCATCAGCGTGACCGCCGAGGTCCCGCTTCTCCGAACGGAAGACGCGCAAACCGGGCAGGTCATTGACAACCGGCGCATCCAGCAATTGCCGCAATACAACCGGAACGCCCTGGCGTTCGCGGCCCTGACAGCGAACGTGAACGGCGCTTCCGACCAGATGAGCCGCGGCAGTGATTTCCGCATCAATGGAGGACGCACGGCGGCGGTCGAGTACTACATCGACGGCCTCGCGGTCTCGACCGGCTATTATCACGACATTCCACCCGCGGTTCCCTCCATGGAAGCGGTAGGGGAATTCAAAGTAATCACGAACGGCCTCTCTGCCGAATACGGCCGTCTCTCCGGCGGCGCCGTGACGCTGGTGACGCGCGCCGGAACCAACGAATTCCATGGTTCGATCTACGAATTCTTCAAGAACGACATGCTGAACGCCAACGACTGGAACTCGAACCGGTTCGGCCGCGCCAAGGGCGTGTTTCACGAAAACGTATTCGGCGGCAGCCTGGGCGGACCCGTTTGGATTCCGAAGGTCTATAAGGGCCGCGACAAGACGTTCTTCTTTCTCAACTTCGAGGGTGGACGCTACCGTTCCGGCAGCAACACGCTGCTGGCAGGCGTGCCCACGGATCTGGAACGCTCGGGCGATTTCTCACAGACCCTGATCGACAGCGGCCTGAAGGCGCAGATCTTTGATCCGCTCACCGCAAAACTCGAGGGCACCCGGGTGAAGCGCGATCCGTTCCCCGGCAACATGATCCCGCAGAATCGCTTCAACCCGCTCTCGAAGATTTACCTCGGCTATTATCCGCAGCCCAACCGCGCGCCGCTGCCTGGTTCAAGCCACGACAGCAACTTCGTCGGCACGAGCACAAACCCCTCCAGCAACAACAAGTGGACCGGCCGCATCGATCAGAACTGGAACAACCGCCACACCACGCACTTCACCGCAACTCACTTTGACAACAGTTCGCAGAGCCCGCGCTGGCTTTCCCCGCTTCAGGCGGCGAGTGTGACGACGGGCCGGGCTTACACCGGTTCGCTCGACCACATCATGACAATCAGCCCCACGACGACTCTGAACTTGCGCGGAGGCGTCGTCCGCAGCTACACGCTCACCGGCCAGCAGGTGGATGTGGATGCGACTGGCTGGCCGATCCAGCAGGAAGTGTTGAACCTGCTGGGCACCACCAAGGGCCGCGTTCCCTTGCTCGGCGTGCGGGACACGATCACGGACATCGGCGGCGGCCAGGTGAGCCAGGCGTTCGACACCACCTATAGCGGGCTCGCTTCGCTCCAGAAACTGTGGGCAAGCACACCATCAAAGTGGGCTACGAACACCGCAGATATTACTCGAATGTTCCCTCCGGCGGCCGTTTCTCCACCTACACGGTTCGAAGTCTGACTTCGCAATATTATGATTCGCCGGTGAATGGCTATGGTTCCGGCCTGGCCGGATGGCTGCTGGGCGGCATCGCCGGCGGCGATGGCGTCCAGTACGCCGGACCTGCTTCCTTGCAAACCTATCATGGCGCCTACATTCAGGATGATTTCCGGGTAAGCAGCAAGCTGACTATCAACATGGGAATTCGCTGGGACTTCGAGCCTCCGCGCACGGAGCGTTTCGACCGGCAGACTTTCTGGGACAAGGATTACAAGTGGCCCTGGACACCCAACGCCGGCTGGAGTTGGGACCAGGTTCTCAAAATTACCGGCACCAACATGCCCGCTCCGGATTGGGTGACCAAAGGCATCTATGGCCGCGCGGTCATGATGGGCACGAAAGAATATCCCGGCCGGACGCTTCAGTGGTCACTGCCCTATCACTTCGGGCCGCGCCTCGGCATGGCCTATCAACTCATGCCCAAAACCGTATTGCGCGCCAGTTACGGCGTAATCTGGGGCACCTCCACCGGCAGCCAATTCCTGAACGGCTCGATGTGGAACATCGGCTACGGCGACCTCGCACGCCTGGTGCAAGGCGGTTCGCCTGACGGCGGCCTCACCTTCCCTTTGACCTTCGACCGTCCGATGCCGAACGGGATCGGATACGTGCCGGTGACTCGCGACGTGAATGAGCTGAACAAGAGCGTGATGGGCAACTGGTTCCTGGCCAGCGCGCCGAACATCACGCCCGAGCACGAACATGTGATCTCGCTCAGCCTGCAACGCGAATTCGGCTCGGGGACGAACTCCTGGGTCCTGGAAGGCGCCTATAACGCCAACCTCGGCCGCGGCATTCCCTATTACCTCGGGATGGGTGAGCACATTCTGCCCGACGCCTATCATAAGATCGGGCCGCTGGGTATGGCGTTGAGCACGCAGGTGCCGAATCCGTTCTACGGTCAAATCGCTCCACTCACCGGCATGGGCGGCGCCACGCTTCCCTATGGCCGTCTGTTCCAGCTCAATCCGCTGTGGTCGGAAATCTGGACCGTGGGCGAGCCGCTGGGCACCTCGAACTATCATGCGGGCTACTTCCAGGTGGAGCACCGGTTCGGCCGCGGGTTCAGTCTGCTGGCGAACTACACGCTCGCGAAACTGTTGCAGGATTCCGGCGCGCTCGACGGCCAGCAGGGTATGCCGTTCCCTCAAGCCGGACTGGGCCTCGGCAGCGTCTACGGCCTTGCCGGTAGTGACATCACTCACAAGATGCTGTTCAACTACTCGTGGGACATCCCCGTCGGCAAAGGCAACACACTGCTTGGCAATCCGCAAACCATCGGGGCGAAGGTGCTCGACAAAGTGGTGGGCGGTTGGTCTCTGGCAGGCACCACTACGTTCCGCTCCGGCACGCCGATTGCCGTGCGCACGCCCAGCAACACGGTCGGCGGACCCGGCAGCCAGTGGTACAACATCGGTATGGGGCGCGACTCGCAACCCATCTTTGTTGTGCCCCGCGTCAACTACAACAACGGCGTGAGCGGCCATGGGGCATTGGAAGGTTCGGCCGGCTTCACCCCCTATTTCAACCCGGGCGCATTTCGCGTCGTTCAAGGATATGAGATAGGTGATGTCCCGAGCTATCTCACACAGATGCGCGGCCCGGGCTTCTCGCAGTTCGACTTCGCGCTCATGAAGTCGTTCCCGATTCTGTCCGAAGCCCGGCGGCTCCAACTGCGGTTCGAGGCTCAGAACATCCTGAACCACATGAATGCCGGCAACCCGGATAGTTCCATCGTTTCGCGCACCTTTGGAATGATCACCTCACAGAGCGGAATCCCGCGGCGCATCATGATCGCCGCGAAGTTCCAGTTCTGATCGCTCTCCATCGGGGTTGCTGCATCCGCACTCGATGATTCCAGGGAACATTGACAAGTGTTCCCTGGACGGTTTTGCCGGAGAGCCGGATGAACCGTCTCATACAGCCCCGTGTCACACGCGGGGGCAATTATTGATTTCCGGGAGGCGGCGCCGCAGGTGGAGGCGGCGGAGGAGGAGGTGGTGGCGGTGGAGGATTGCCCTTTGTATCGCCGGGAAGCCCGCCGCCGGGCGTGCCGCCGGAAGGAGCGCCGGAGCCGCCGCCGTGCAACCCGCCGCCGCGCATGATGGTGATCAGAGCGTCGGTTAGCCCGCGGAAGACGTGCTCGGCCACCAGGCCTTTATCCACACGATTCTTGGCGAGGGGTTCGTTCCTGTAGACGCGCAGCACTTCGCCCGCGCCGACAAGCCGCTCGTTCTTGCTCGGTTTCAGAGCGTGCCGTACAGCCACCAACCCTTCGGTGACTGCCACCATCGTGGTTTCATCTTCATCCACCACAACGTCGAAGATGGTTCCCCGCACGGAGATCACCGCCGTGGGCGTGTGGACATCGTTCGGATTCGGCTGCCCTCCAAGCTTCTCGATGTGGATTCTGATGCGGCCGATGATCATGTCCACCAGGTCCTTCAGGTTGCCGGGGTTGGCGCGGAACACGGCTTTCGAATTGGGATAAACCTCGAAAGTGCTCCCGTCGGAAACGCGAAACCTGGCGTACCCGTCCGGACCCGTAATGACCATCTGTTGCGGCTGGATCGTGCTCCCCTGGTTCAACACCCAGGCTGAGTTGGCATCGCGGAGCACGGACACTTGCCCCGTAATCTCGACCACTGTCGCTTGGGACCCGGCAGGGGAAAAGAAGGGTATCTGGGCCGGAGACACTCCGGCCATGGCCGTCAGAACCAGCCCTGCAAACACCCCCCGAATGGCTGTCCGAAGCATGATCTCTCTCAGTCTAGCAGGCCAGACACCCTTCCAACTCCTACCATCGGTGCCTTGCCCTTAAACATGCATAGCAAATTAAGGGATACCACAAAAAAAGAGAAAAGTACATGCTTTTTCAACACGATTCGTTGTGGACGGGACGCGAAGAAAGGATAGAATAGGGACAGGCATGTGTCGGAACGCCACAATCGGCGCCATTGGGCTTCTTTCCCTGTTCCCCGCCGTGGGCCTTCTCGCCCAATCCGGCTCGTCCACCCGTCTGGAATGGCGCCGTATCGGAAATACCCTGATGGATGTTTCCCTGCCGGCCCTTGCCACCGGCCCTGTGCGGCATGTGTGGTATTCTCCCGACGGCCAGACTCTGTTCTCCCAGACCGCCTCGGGCCAGATTTGGGAAACCCGCGATTTTGAAACCTGGAAGCCCAGCGCGCTCAAAGCCGTCCCCGTGCGTATTACGCTCCGTGGGGCGGCGACGCGGCCGGAACCCTCGGCGCGTGTCGAACAGGCCTCCGGCAATCCGAATCGTTACTACGCGCTGGGCCGCTTTGTCTACCGCTCCGATGACGGCGGCTTTGCGTGGAATAATCTCACTGGCTACCGCAGCCAGTCGATTCTTGGGGACGGCCTTTCCGATCTGGCGCTTTCTCCCGCCAACCCCGACGAAATCACCGTCAGCAGCCAGTTCGGTGTCTGGCGCAGCCTCGATGGGGGCGCAACCTGGGATGGCCTGAACCAGAGCCTGCCGAACCTTCCCGCCACCCGGCTGCTCTCCGTGCCCAGTGGGATGAGACCGGCCGTTGTGTCGGCCCCTCTCCAGTCGGGTTCGGACCTGGAATTGGAGTGGGCTCCCGGGGAACGCGGAGCGTGGCGTGCCGCCAACCCGACCCAAGTCCGCGCGGAGCGCCAGTTGCGCCAGGAGGTCTCGCAGCAGCTTGGGGTGCCTCTGCGCACAGCGCGCTCGGTAAGCGATTGGATCTATGCGGGTTCAGCGGACGGCCGGCTCTTCGCCTCGCCGGACCGCGGTCAGACCTGGCTGCCCTTTAACGTCCCCGGCGCGGGCGCGGTGAATTCTATTTGGGTGAACTCGAGGGACCCGCGCATTGCCGTTGCGGGGCTTTCCGTTCCCGCGGGCGCGGACCCGGCCGCGGCCCGCATCGTTCACACGATGAACGGCGGTCAGTTCTGGGAAGACATTACCGCGAACCTGCAGGGGGACGCCGCCGGTGTGGTTGCCGACATCAAGTCCGGAGCCATCTACGCCGCCACTACCCGGGGTGTGTTCTATGCAACCGCGGATTTGGCGAACCTTGTCTCCACTCTCAACTGGCAGCGGATCAGCGACGGACTTCCGGACGCAGCCGCCCTGGATGTCCGGCTGGATGACAACGGTAACCAACTCTTCGTTCTTCTCCAGGGGCAGGGAGTCTACGCCGCCATGGCCCCCCATCGCCTTCGTGAATTGAGCGTCGTCAACGCCGCCGATTTCAGTTCCCGCCCGGCCGCTCCCGGAACGCTGCTCAGCATTCTCGGCCGCCGGTTGGAACGCGTCAGTTCGGGCGATCTGAGTGTGCCGATTCTCGGCAGCACGGATGCCGAGACCCAGGTGCAGGTTCCCTTTGAAGCGAAAGGCTCCTCGCTCCCGCTGGTATTGTCCGGAAACGGGCTCATTCAACCGGTGGACCTTCCGCTCGAGCCGGTCTCTCCAGCCATCTTTGTTGACCGCGATGGCTCCCCGCTTCTGCTCGATGCCGATAGCGGCGTCGCGCTCGACGCAATGACCCCCGCCAGATCCGGCGCCAGAATCCAGATCCTCGCCACGGGGCTCGGAGCCGTCGATCCTCCCTGGCAAACCGGCATTGCCGCCCCTGTCGACAACACTCCCAAGGTAGTGGCCTCCGTGCGCGCCTTCGTCGACCGCGAACCTGTCGAGGTAACCCGCGCCACGCTCGCTCCGGGTTACATTGGTTTCTACCTGATTGAAATCCAGCTTCCCAAGATCGTGAACGCTGGTCCGGCCGAACTCTACATCGATGCCGGAGACAATTCCAGTAACCGCGTCCGCGTGTACCTTGCGCCCTAGACGGCGCGTCTAGTGGATGACGATGCGGTTCCATCTAAAGGCGAGGAGACTACCTACGATGTTGCGAATGGTTGCATCACTGGTTTTGCTGGCGGCCGCCGCTCCGGCTCAGGAAAAGAAGACTGAGAAACTGGCGCCCTATTACCCCACGCCGGAATTCGTCGTCCAAAAAATGCTTCAGTTCGGAGGACTGAAGCGGGGCGAGAAAATGTTCGACCTCGGCAGCGGCGATGGACGCATCGTGATCATGGCTGCCCAGAAGTTTGGAGCCAACGCCACGGGAGTGGAGATGGATAACGACCTCTGGAAGCAAAGCATGGACAAGATCCGCAGTCTCGGCCTGGAGAAAACGGCCCGGATCATCCACGGCGACATCACGACTCAGGACTATTCGTCCGCCGATCTCATTACCGTCTACCTGCTGCCCACGTCCAACGACAAAGTCCGGCCCATCCTCGAAAAACAGCTCAGGAAGGGTACGCGAATCGTATCGCATGACTTCGAATTTTCCGGTTGGAAACCGGAGAAGACCGAAACAATTGACGATGACGGCGAGGGCCGCAGCCATACGTTGTACCTGTATCGCAGGTAGAGGCAGGCAGAGGCTGATTCCCTGTGCGGCTCAGGAAAGGATTAAGGTAAACTGAACCTTTTGAAGAACTCGCCCGCACAACGGAACCTCGCCGGCCGGTGGATGCGCGAGTTTCTTCAAGGGCCGGAGTCCCGGCGGGCCCTGTGCGAGCTTCCAATTGGCTGGAGAGCGGACTGTAACTCCTGAATCCTGGCGGCTGGCGTTCGGCATCGCGCGCGTGGCGATTGCCGCCTCGCTGGTGGCGCTGGAACTGTATCCACACTGGTTCCCCCTTACCGGACCCTCCGTCGCCTACCTGATGTACAACTTCTTCGCCCTCGGCGCCGTCGCATGGCGTCAACGATGGGTGGGAAGTTCCGGTCTCTTTCGCCTCATCATCGATCTCATCATCCTGCTCGTCTGCATTGTGAATCCGCCGGACCGGGCCGGATGGATGGTGGGCGCATTCTACATTTTTGTGCTGCTTCACGCGACGTTACTGCACCAGTTGCGGGAGATCACCCTCGTGGTGGCGGTGGTTGCGATAGTAAGCGTTCTGGCAGCGCGGGACCAGGTCATATCGCTTGGTCCAGTGGTGGTTTTCCCCGGGATTTTGTCGGTGCTCTACGGGTGGCAGCGCCGGATGATCGAGCATCATCTCGATGTCGCCTCGCGGCAAACGGTGATGTTCCGCACCGAGGCCGAGAACGCAAGGGAACTCGAGCGCCAGCGGATCGCCGCCGATTTTCATGATGGGCCGCTGCAAAGCTTCATCAGCTTTCAGATGCGGTTGGAAGTAATCAAGAAGCTCCTCACTCGCGATCGGGATGCCGCGGTCGCAGACCTGACGCAGCTTCAGGAAATCTGCCGCAAACAGATCACCGACATGCGCGCCTTCGTGCGCAGCATGCGCATGTCGGCCGACGGAGCCACCCCCGCCACCAGCGTCCGTCAGATCGCCGAGGATTTTCAAAAAGGCAGCGGGATTCAACTCAATTGGAACGTCGGCGACGCGCTGAGCGGCCTCGAACCGGAGATCTCTCACGAGGTGCTCCAGATCATTCGCGAGGCCTTGCACAATGCGCAGAAACACTCGAAAGCCTCGAAGGTCTCCCTTGCCGCGGAACGCAGCGCCAATCAGTTGAATCTTCAGGTGGAGGATGACGGGAGCGGCTTCCCCTTCGGGGGCACCTACAACCTCGAGGAACTGGAATTGATGCGCATGGGGCCGGAGAGCATCAAACGGCGCGTGCGCACCCTGAATGGCGAGTTGATTGTGGAATCGAATCCCGGCCGCGGCGCATCTTTGCGTGTGCGTGTGCCGCTATGAGCCTGCTCAATAGACGCGAGTTGCTCGCGGCGCCTTTCCTGCTCACCGCCTGCGGGCACTACGGTGATTTTCATCTGCCGGTAGTGGATCGTAAGCCGGCGCGGGGTTCATTCATATGGGAGCCGCACTCCGATCCCGTTTTGACGCGCGGCGCTCCCGGCGAATGGGATTCGGTGGATGCCCTCAATCCTTCCGTATTGAACCACGCGGGAGTCTACTACAATTTCTATTCCGGTTTTGACGGCGGCACGTGGCACACCGGGCTCGCCACCTCGGTTGACGGCCTCGCCTGGACCAGGAAAGGAAAGGTGCTCTCGCCGCAAGGCTGGGAAGGGAACTACATTGCCGCCAACGGCTCGGCGCTCTTCGTGGGAAACGAGTTCCTCTACTGGTATCAGGTGGAGAAGCTTCCGCGCATCGCGCTGGCCCGCTCCCGGGACGGTCTCGCCTGGTCGAAATATCCACAAGCCGTGCTCGATCCCGGCCCGCGCGGAAGCTGGGACGAGCGCGGCGTGGCCGATCCCTACGTGGTCCGCTTCGGAGGCGTGTTCTACCTGTTCTACCTGGGCCAGGACCGCGCCCGCCGCCAGCGGCTTGGCCTCGCCCGCTCGACCGGCGGCATTGTGTGGACCAAACTGCGGGCCAACCCGCTCCTCGAACTGGGAGAGGCCGGAGCTTTCGATGAGAACGGTCTCGGCGAGCCGGCGGTCTGGTTTTCCAACGGCTCTTACTGGATGCTCTACACCGGCCGTGACCGCAATGAGTATCGCCGCATGGGCCTTGCCCGGTCGCAGGACGGGGTACAGTGGGAGAAACTCGCTTCGCCCGTCCTCGGCGGCGGCGAAGCCTGGAACGAGAAGGTGGTTTGCGACGGCACAGTGGAAGTGACGCCGCGGGGCGTGCGAGTCTGGTTTGGAGGCGGCAATTTGGCCCGCCCGGATGAGCGCCTCAACGGGCAGATCGGCTACGGCTTTCTTCGCTGGCGGTCCTGAATCCATGCGTATCGGAATCACTTGCTATCCCACCTATGGCGGCAGCGGCATCGTCGCTACCGAACTCGGGCTCGAACTCGCCGCGCGCGGCTACGATGTCCACTTCATCACCTACGCCAACCCCATCCGGCTCGACACCGGAGCCGAGAATATCCACTACCACGAGGTGGAGGTCTCCTCGTATCCCCTCTTTCAATACCCGCCCTATTGCCTGGCGCTCGCCTCCCGCATGGCGGAAGTGGCGGATGCCTATGAACTCGACCTGCTGCACGTCCATTACGCGATTCCTCACTCCATCTCCGCGCTGCTGGCGCAGCAGATGCTCGCCCCGCGCCGGCGCCTTCCGTTCATCACGACTCTGCACGGCACCGACATCACCCTCGTCGGCGTGGATCCTTCCTACTTCCCCATCACGAAATTCTCCATGGAGAGGTCGGACGGCATCACCACCATCAGCGACTACATGCGCGGCCGCACGCGCGAGGTCTTCGGCATCTCGAACCCCATCCGGGTGATTCGCAACTTCGTCAACTGCCGCCTCTACAAACCGCCGGCCGCGCCATGCACCGGAGAGCCGAAGCTGCTGCATGTCTCGAACTTCCGCCCCGTAAAGCGCGTTCTCGATTGCGTGCGCATACTGGCCCGCGTGCGGCGCGACATTCCCGTCCATCTGCTGATGGCAGGCGACGGGCCCGAACGTGTCCCGGCCGAACGTCTGGCGCGGGAACTGGGCATGTCCTCGCACGTCACCTTCCTCGGCAAGCAGGATCATGTGGAGCGGCTGTTTCCTCAAGCACGCATCCTGCTCATGCCAAGTGAACTCGAGGCCTTCGGACTGGCTGCTCTCGAGGCCATGGCCTGTGGGGTGATCCCGGTGGCCACCAACTGCGGCGGCGTCCCCGAACTCATCCATCCCGGCGTCGACGGCTTCCTCGAGCCCGTTGGCGACGTGGAATCCCACTCGGCTCGTATCCTCGAGGTCCTGCGCGACGAGGAGAAATACAGCGCCATGTCGCAGGCCGCGCGCCGGAAAGCGGAGACGCGTTTCGATACGACGAAGGTCATTCCCGAGTACGAGGCCTACTACGAAGAGATCCTTCGCGGCTGATTCTCCGTGCGCCATCGTCACCGCGGCGAGGTCGTCAAGCCATTTGCAGGCCGCGTACGCTTCTCTGTCCAGAACCCTGCACGCTCCTCTCAGAACCGCTGTATTCGTGTGAGATAATGCCTCTCTGCAAATGCTTTGTATAGGGGCTGTTTTCGCGAGATGAGCCTGGAGGAAGTAGCTCGGCGGGCGGGAGTATCCACGGCGACCGTGTCCCGCGTTATGAACAACAAGACGGTGGTCAAGAGCGCCACCCGGAACCGTGTGATGCGCGTGGTTACGGAACTCAACTACCATCCGAACCTTCTTGCCCGTACTCTTGCCGGAGGCCGCAGCCGCACGCTGGGAATAATCCTCTCCAACATGGAGAATCCGTTCTTCCTCGATATCTATCGCGCCGTGGAAGCGCTGGCCCACACACGCGGCTACGAAGTCGTCGTCGCCAATACCGGCTATCGCCCCGAGCAACTCCTGGCCAGCCTGCGCATGATGATCGGCAGGCGTGTGGCGGGACTCGCCGTCGTCGTCTCCGAAATGGATTCATCCTTCCTCAATGAAGTGAAGGAATCGAAGACGCCCGCGGTCTTCTATGACGTCAGCGCCGCCTGCCAGGGCATCAACAACATTCGCATCAACTACCGCCTCGGCATCGAGCGCATTGTGGATTACTTGCATGATCTGGGCCACCACAAGTTCGCCTTCATTGGCCATCATTCGGCTCTCGGGCCGATGAGCGAACGCGAGGTCACGTTTCTCGAAACCGTGAAACGCTTCGACACCGAGTGGCGCACTGTCACCGGCGAGGATGGCCTCGAAGGCGGCCGCCAGGCGGCGCGCATCTTGCTCCAATCCGGCTTTCAGCCCACGGCCATCATCTGCGTCAATGACTTCATGGCGGTGGGCGTGCTCCGCGAACTCCGGGACCTGGGCCTCCGCGTTCCCCAGGACGTCTCCGTCACCGGCTTCGACAACATCAGGCTCTCCGAGTTCTGTTACCCCGCGCTCACCACCGTGCACATTCCCCGCGAACGCATCGGACGGCAGGTGTTTGCCATGCTCGTTCCGGAAGAGGCAACACCCAAACCTCCGGCACGCGACATCCTCATCGATCCGGAACTCGTTCTGCGTGGCTCCACCGGTCCCGCTCCCGCATGCAAGTGACGCCCTCCCGCTCCGGGCCGAATGGTCATCGGGCGACAGCCGCGCGTGCCAGCACGATCGCCGAGGTGGACGACATCGAGTCGTAGTAACCGTTGAACCGCCGGGTTTCCGCCGTATCGTACTTGCGAAGATTGGCGGCCCAGCGGTAGGAGATGGGCTGGAAATACAGTTCGGCCTCGATGATGTACGGACCCTGACTGGCGCCGAGGGCCACCGAATAGCGGACCCGGTCTCCCGCTCCGCTGAAGTTCTCATCGCTTGAAGCTCCGCCCACCACGGCAATATCCGGGGAGGCATCGCCCTTTTCAAAGCCGTGCGGCAGAAGGCGGTTATCCTTCACGTAGCGGACCGCGGAGAGCAGCGCAGTAGTAAGGGAGCCGGCCTGGTCCGCCATGATCGATTCGTAAATCTGAACCTGATCGCTCGCGGTGATCTCCGTATAGTGAGGCTCGTACTGTCCAGGGTCCGCATCGTTTGCGTTCCCGGCGATCGAACCCTGGGGAGTCAGCGCCCCCGACTCGAAGACAGGCCGGTGGTTGCGGTCGCGAACTACGAAATGCAGCCAGACCCGGCGCGACGGGTAGGCGGTGGGCAGTTTGTGTCCGCCGAGGTTTTCAACAGATATGTCCGCCAGCAGACGGCCGTCGCGGACTTCGGCATGGTCGATGGCAACGCGGGCGGTTTGCGACTGCAGAAAAGCGGCTGTGCGTTCCACGGCCGCGGTAAGTTCCTGAGGCTCGGCTCCCACGCTCAATTCATTGCGATACCGGTTGAGGATACCGAGGATGAAAAAATTGCCGCCCACGAATACATGCCGCGACATGCCCTGACGCGGTTCGCCCAACACGTTCGTGATGCGGACATCCTCCTTCACAACCGGCATGTGGCAGGATTGGCAGCTTTGCTTTTCGCGGTAATCGCTGTGCAGCCATTCCTGATAGGGCGCCTGTTCCGGCAGTTCGCCGATGACCTTGCCGCCGGGGCCGAGCGCTTTCGTATAAAGCGTGTGGCAGGTGGCGCACAGTTCCGATTGACGGATGTGCTTCGCCTCGGTCGGGCGGAAGCCGCCGGTGGAGGTCCTCATCACCCGCGTGTGTCCTTTGTCGATCTCGAAGGGACCATATTCCACGCGCTGGCCATCGGCGTTGGGCCCATCGAGGATAAATCCACCGATGAAGCTCTCGCGTTTGCCGAAGTTGCTCTTGCCGATTTGATGACAAAGGGAGCAAGACACGCCGTCCTCCGCCAGGCGGTCGCCGGGCTTCGTGGAGTCGAAGGGAAGATGGGCGAATATTTGCCCCTCCCGGCCGAGTTGCTTGGATTCGTAGCGCGCCATCGGCATGTGGCAGATGGAACACTCGTCTTCAATGGCGGCGCGGGATTCCGGATGGTCCGTGATTTCCCTCCGCACTCCGGATTGCCAGTATGGATCGCGAGAGGAGTTCGCCATTATCGTCGCCCGCCAGTCGAAGCCGATCGAGATGTCTTCGCCGGAAGATGTCGCCAGGCCGTTGTGACAGGCCATGCAGCGGTCCGATGTCTGGAAAAGATGAGCGGCTTTGCGGGGATCCCTGGCAGCGCAAAGCGAGGCCGGCAGCAGCGCTGCAAACAGGAGTCGGCGGAGAGAGTGGCTCGCTCGCATCGTGCTACCTCCATCCTTCCCGCAGTCCGCCGTCAAACCAATCCCAGAGGAGATAGAACATCACTTGCGGGGAGCGCGTGGCGGTGTTGTTCGCGGGGATGGAAACGCCGAAATTGGCGCGGATATGCTGGCGCTTGCTGAGCGTCACCTGGAGTTCGGGAACCACATCCCAGTTCGTCTTCTCTCCGGTTACCAGATCGCGGTCCGCAACGAACTCGACCATCGGCGTCCAGAGCCGGCCGAGATGTCCTTGCGTAAAGGTAGTGCCGAGCGCGGTGCGCGCGAACACCGCTTTCGACACGTCGCTTCGTACCGGCACTTCGACGCCGCTCTGGAATTGCACGAAGGAATGCCTGGGCAGCATTTGACCGAACGCGCCGAAGCCCTCAAATACAGTGGATCCGCTTCCAAACCCTCTTGCTCGATTGCCGGTGGGCAGCGTGGCCTCGCCGGAGAGACTGAAAATCGAGCCGGTGCGGATACTGCTGGCGACCATGCGCTTGTAACCGAGTGTCACGTCTCCAATCCCTCCCAGCCAGGCGTGACCGGGTTCATGGGAATACTCGAAGGGAACGTCCACTTCGAACTGGTTGCCCAACCCGAACCGGCGTTCGTAAACCAGCAGGTTGGATGCCCCGTAGCCGCTCTTCGTGGCGATGTTTGTCTGCACCACCGCTTCGTCCTCGGGGAAGGCTTTTTCGGTGACCAGCGCGCGGGGAAGGTTGAGTTCCCCCCTCGGCCAGTTGCGCTCGGTGCAGAAGCTTCTCAAGTGTTTCACCACCTTCTCGATCTCTTCGTCCGTCAGCAACTCCGTGAAGGATGGCATGATCTCGGAAAATCCCCTGGCCGGACCCCCGTAGTGGATGATCGCCTTCCAATCCTCGTCAGGCTCACGGGTGGTGGAGTTGCAATCGGTGAAATCGGGGAACGTTTTTGGGCGCTCGAATCCAAGGGTCTCCTTTGGCATTCCCTTTCCGTCCGGACCATGGCATCCGGCGCAGGTGGCGAGGAAGATCTCTTTGCCGGTGGCGGGCCTCGCCTTTCCACGATGATTGGTCTGGGGAAAGACAATTCCCTGGACCCAGACGAGCGCCAATGCGGCGACAACCGGAAAATGCCCCCATAAAGGCTTCAGTCGACTCAGGCGGCGCCCTGGACGAGGCGGGTTGTATTCCACGACCGTGAACACAACTCGATTGGAGTGTGCGAGCCTCGTGCTCATAAAGATTCGGTACAAGCTTAACAAAAGGCCTATGAGGAACGTCCCCGCCCGGCGCGCTTGCGGCACGCTGAAGGGCCGCACGGTTCGGGTGGAACGCGCCGGCTGAGCCGCCTTACCCGGAAACCATGGTAGCCAGCGCGGCCTGTCCCAGGCTGATGCCTCCGTCATTGGGCGGAACTGCGTGGTTGATCCATACCTCGAGAGCTTCGCCGCTCAGAATTTCGCGAATGTCCTCGAGCAGAAGATTGTTTTGAAAGACGCCTCCCGAGAGAACCACGGTATCAAGCTTGCGCGGCGCGCATAGAGCCAGGGCGGCATCGCACAGGCCTTGCGCAATCGCTCTTTGGAAAGCGCGCGCAATCGGAGCGAGGGGGCGTCCGCTCAGGCGGTCTTGCAGGATGGCCCCAAGCAGCGGACGGAAATCCAATTGGCGACCGTCGAACGGGAACGGATATTGCCCTTCGGCGTTCGCTCCGCGCGCAAGATGCTCCAGCCACATGGCGGCCTGACCTTCGTACGTGGATTCGCGCGTGAAGCCGAGCATAGCCGCGGCCGTATCGAACAGCCGTCCCATCGAAGTTGTCGGGAAGGCGCGGAATCCTTTCCGCGCCAGCGCAACGGAATGAGCGAAGCGGGAAGGGAAGTGAAAGGGCGCGGCGCCGAGGTCCGGCAGGTGCTCGATCTGTGTCAGGAATCCCGCCGCTGCCTGGACAGGGAACCTTGCGGCGGCGTCGCCTCCCGGCAGCATCGCCGGGCGCAGGTGCGCGACACGCTCCAATCCGGAAGCGACGCTTCCCGCAAAGAACTCGCCGCCCCAGATGGCGCCGTCGTCGCCGTAGCCGGTGCCGTCGAAAGCCACGCCCAGCACGTGTTTGTGTAGTTCCCCTCGTTCGGCAAGGACGCTGGCGATGTGCGCGCGATGATGCTGCACGCCTACCGTATTCCATCCCTTCAGGCGCGACGCGGCCGTCGTGGAAAAATACTCCGGATGCAAGTCATGAGCGATGGTGAGGTTTTTCCAATCGACTTGATACATCGAAACGAGGTCGCGGATGGTCTCTTCGAATGCCCGCAGGCATTCGTAATGATCCAGATCGCCGATGTGCTGGCTGACGAATGCCTGCCCTTCCACGACGAGCGTCACGGAGTTCTTCAGGTCGGCGCCGGCGGCAAGAATGGGCCGCTGCGCCGGCAGGCTTGCCGCCGCGGCGGGAGCGTAGCCGCGGCTGCGGCGGAGTATGACCGGACCGAACGGGCTTTGCCGGACGACGGAATCGTCCACACGGCGGACGATTGGCCGTTCTCCGATGAGGAAGCCGTCCGCAATGCCGCTTAGTGCCTCGAGCGCCTCCTCATTCCGGTAGGCGATGGGTTCACTCGAGCGGTTTGCGCTGGTCATCACCAACACTTCGGGTGCTCCGCTCGCGAATAGCAGATGGTGTAACGGCGTGTACGGCAGCATGACTCCCAGTTCGTCGCTGTCTGGCGCGACATCCTCGAGTTCCACCGACGCCGGAGCCAGTACGATGGGACGCGCCGCGGATTCGAGGAGCATTTCCGTTTCCGGAGCAAGCCGCACCAGCTTCTTCGCCGCTGCCAAGTCCCGGGTCATCAGGGCGAATGGCTTTTCCTTACGGTACTTGCGCTTCCTCAGCCCGCCTACGGCCTGCATGTTCCCTGCATCGCAGGCCAGATGATATCCGCCGATTCCCTTGACGGCGATGATCGAACCTTCGCCCAACAGCCGGACCGCGGCGGAGATGGCGGCGCCTTCCTCTTTTATGACCTCGCTCCCGCGCGAAAAATAATAGTGCGGCCCGCAGTGATGGCAGGCAATTGGTTGTGCGTGGAAACGGCGGTCGGAAGGATCCTGATATTGTGCGGCGCAGTAGGCGTCCATGGGCCAGGGGCTCATGGACGTGTTGGGCCGGTCGTATGGAAGCCGTTGGATCACGGTGTAGCGCGGGCCGCAGTTGGTGCAGTTGATGTAGGGATAGCCGGATCGAGGCTGGCCGCTGGAAAACAGCTCTTCGAGGCATGCTTCGCAGACGGGAAGATCGGGCGTGATGCGAACGGTGGGGAGGGCAGCTTGTGAACTTTCGTGAATGGTGAACTCCCGCAGCCCCTGTGCTTCGGCGCGCATTACTTCAATGCTCGCCACCCTGGCTGCGGGAGGTGCCTGCGTCTCGACCTCGCGAATGAATTCGGCCAGCGCCGCTTCACCGCCCTCGACGTGGATCTCAACGCCCTGCGGTCCGTTGAGCACCCAGCCTGCCAGGGATCGCGCTCGCGCGAGCCGGAACACAAAGGGGCGAAATCCAACCCCTTGCACAATGCCGCGAACGCGAATGGAACAGGCGGAACGCATCAATCCTGGGCGGCGCTCTCCTCTCTCCGCCATCGTAGCCCAACACGCTTACCGGTTGAGCGCGAACGCGCCTTAGGAGGTCTTACTTGCCTTGGCCGTCAACTTCTCGAGCGTCTCCGATTTTTGCACCATGTTGCGCGAAAAACTGCGGATCAGCAGCTCATTCAGTTGTTTGGACGACATATCCAATTGCATTCGAATCTCATGCGTATTGCCCGCGAGATCCTTGATGAGCACCATGCTCTTGTTCAGCGCCTTCACCTCGGACGGCGACAGCGAAGACTTCATCGCCTCGATCTCCGCGAGTTTCATGTTCATGTCTTCCACGGAGGGCTTGATCTCGTTCCACTTCTTGTCGTAGTCGGCCCATTTTGAGCTGGAATCCCGTGTCAACCTGGTGAGGCTGGCAGCGGCGGTCTGAACGTTGGAAGCGTCCTTACAAATACTCTGAAACCGCGTCCCGGCTTGGAACTTCTCACCCTGCGTCTTACCGGAGGTCTCGGCTTGCGCGAGGAACAGGAAACCCGACAGCAGCAGTGACGTCCCTACAGCCAGACTTCTTCCTGGTACACTTCGTCGAAGCATCAGTCAACTCCTTTCATCTGTCGCCCCTGAACTTCCCTGGAGACCGAAGCGAGCCATATGTGTAACTTTATCTCCAGTTTAATTTGGGCTTTGGGAAAGGAGAATCGCGCCGAAGGTGTATATCGGGCCTTCCGGAGAAGGGACACCGGATGGCTCATCCCATTTCGGCGGCATCGCTTCGCTCACCTCTGGCGGCGCGGTGGCGAATCAGGCGGGTGACCAGCCACAAGGCGCCGCCCGCGATCAGGAGCCACATCGCCCAGCGCATAGCCGCGGCCATCAGCGCCGCATCGGCCGGCGGCCACTCCAGGGAGAACTGACGCAAGCGATCGGCGCGTTCGGTCATCCAGTGCCATGCCGTGTGAGCCACCAGGGCCGAGAGAATGATGCTGCCCATCCGTTCGGCAACCACGAAACGAAACAGCAGTTCCAGGGCCGGTATGCAAAGCGCCAGCACCAGCAACTGCCCGATCTCGACGCCGATGTTGAAGGAAACGAGCGAGGTCAGCAGATGGCGCCCCGCGAACTGTAGCGATTCCTTCAGGGCAAAGGAAAAGCCGAATCCATGCACAAGACCGAAGCCGAAGGCCATCATCCAGCGCCGCCGCATGGTGATCCCTCCGGCGATGTTCTCGAGACCCATGTACACGATGGAGGCCGCGATGAGCGTTTCCACCAGCGGCGGAAACCAGAGCCCGTCCGGAGCAAGATTGTAAGCCGAGCCGATCAGCGTGATCGAGTGGGCCAAGGTGAATGCGCTAATCACCCAGACCAGCGGGCGGAAGCGGCGAAACGGGATCACCAGGCACAGCAGGAACAGCAGGTGATCGGTTCCGTCCAGAATGTGGAAGAAGCCCAGTTCCACGAATCGCGCCGCTGCCTGATGCCAGCGGGGATCGAGCGGCGCCAGCCCCGGGTCGCCGGTGAATTCATAAGCGCGCACGGCGCCGCCGGGGGGCAGGAAGCGCACCACGGTGAGGACGCGCGCGGCGAGATGCCGCAATCCGGGGCGGATCGCGAAATGAGAAGTATCCGACTCGATCGGCGACTCCATCCGCACGTCCAGCAGCAACTGATTCCAGACAACGTTCGAACTGTTGGGCAGCCTGGGCGCGGAGAGGCGCGCCGAGGCCTCTTCGAACGACGCAAACGACCTGTCCGATTCGAGAGAGAGCTGCGCCGCAGTCACTGTTGGCCTGGCAAGTTTGCGGCCTTCCTCCCGGATCTCGAGGAACTGCGCCAGCCACAGCGTGGCCGCATCCGCCAGCCGCGGCGTCAACCTGTCCACATCCAAATAGCCGTTTTCCTGTTCCGGAAACTCGAGGTCGCGGATCGCCTTCAGCGGCACACGGACCAATATCTGCATCTGCTTTCCCGCCGGTTTGAGAAACAGTTGCACGGTGACATCGCTCGGTATATCGTGCCCGGCGGCAGTGGCGGCGGAGAGCAACAACCATGCCGCCAGGGCGGTGAACCTCGAGCGGGGGAATCGTGTATGATGTCCTACGCCGATCTGGAAGGGAAAAGGCATGAAACGGACATACTATATCGGGGCTGGTCTGGTTGCAATCATTGGAGCGCTTGCCGTGGGCTCCCATCTGCTCGAAAAGAGAGCCGTGGTGGAGGCGGCCGGGGTTCAAGCGCCGCGGTTCGAAGTGGACCCCATGTGGCCCAAGCCGCTGCCCAATCATTGGGTGATCGGGTCCGTGATCGGGGTGGCCGCGGATTCCAACGACCACATCTGGATCATTCACCGTACCGGCTCGCTCGATCCAAAGGAACAGTACCTGACCATGAAGCCGAGAGCCGCGGATTGCTGCGCCGCCGCGCCGCCGATCCTCGAGTTCAACGAAGACGGGGACCTCATCGGAAGCTGGGGCGGCCCGGGCCAAGGCTATGAGTGGCCCGCATCGAACCACGGAATTGACGTCGACTTCAAGGGCAACGTCTGGATCGGCGGCAATGGCCGCGGCGCGCGGCCCGCTCCGCTCGCCCATGATGAGAGCAAGATGGCCGGCGCGGGCTCGGTTCACGACAGCATGGTGCTGAAGTTCACCCAGTCCGGCAAGTTCCTCATGCAGATCGGCAAGCCGAACATGAGTAAGGGCAGCAACGATGTCGAAAATCTGCGCCTGCCCGCCAAGACGCTGGTGGACCCGAAGACGAACGAACTCTACGTCGCCGATGGCTACGGCAACCGCCGCGTGATCGTCTTTGACGCGGACACAGGCAAGTACAAACGGCATTGGGGAGCCTACGGCCACAAGCCCGACGACACGCAACTGCCGCCCTACAATCCGAATGATCCCCCCGCCCAGCAGTTCCGCACGCCCGTGCACTGCGTGGATCTCGCCAAGGATGGACTTCTATACGTGTGCGACCGCACCAATGACCGCATCCAGGTCTTCCGGACCGACGGCAAGTTCGTCAAGGAATCGTTCATTGAAAAGAACACCCTGGGGGATGGATCCGTATTCGACATCGCGCTGTCGAAGGATCCCCAGCAGAGGTATCTCTACGTCGCCGATGGTTCGAACATGAAGGTCCACGTGCTGGACCGCCAGACGTTGACGGAACTCACCTCCTTCGGCGACGGCGGCAGGCAGCCCGGGCAATTCTATGCCGTCCACAGCATTGCCACGGACTCCAAGGGGAATATCTTCACCACCGAGACATATCACGGACAGCGCGTGCAGAAGTTCGTCTACAAGGGGCTAGCGCCGGTGACGAAGAAGGATCAGGGCGTCGTTTGGCCACCCAAACGCTGACGGCGTACTCTATCTTTTCCTCTCAACCTGATCTACAATTCAAGCGGGTCATTCCTATGAGTACGCGCCGAATTGTCATGATCATGGGCGGGGTGAGCTTTCTCGCTGCGCTGATTTTGCGCACTCAAGGCAACAGCTTTCTTGCCACCGTCGCCACTTCCGTAGCGTTCTCCCTGCTGGCCACTGCCATCGCCATGCGATTCACCGCCAGTGGCATCCATCAGGCAGGCCCGCCGCTGATAGGACTCAGCATTCTGTTCATCTATCGCTCCGCCTATCTGTCCGGTTACAGCGCCGCCACCAATACTCCGGATCTGGCGGGAACCCTCTCCGTGGTGTTGGGCATTGCCTGCATGGCCGCCGCCGCGCTGGTCTTTCACCACGAACCGCGTTCCGCCCGGAGTGAGCAATAGCCTGCCTGTAAACAACTTGCCGCCACAAAGCCACGCGCGGCCTCTTGCGAGTAGGTTAAACTGGTTTACTTCGCATGGGTTTTAGCAGCAGGCTGGGTCAATCTCTCACCGCCAAGGAAATCTTCGATCTGGTGAAGGACGACCTGAAACTGGTCGAACAGGAACTGAGTTCGGAATCCGTGGCGAGTGTGGAAGCGGTCACCCACATTGCGCGCTACCTTCAGGATTCCGGCGGGAAGCGTCTGCGTCCCATTCTCTTGCTCCTCTCCAGCCGCCTCGTGGGCGGGGTAACGCCGGAGACCATTCGCATGGCGGCCATCGTGGAATTGATTCACGCCGCCACGCTCATTCATGACGACGTCATCGACACGGCGAAAACGCGCCGCGGACGCCCCTCCTCGAACGCCATCTGGGGAAACCACATCTCCGTTCTGGCTGGAGACTGGCTCTATATGCAGGCGTTTCAGATTGCCCTGCGGGAGCGGAACTTCCACATCCTCGATCTCCTCATCAATCTCACCCAGATGATGGTGGAGGGAGAACTGCTTCAGTTGGAGCGGATCGGCAAGATCAACATCTCCGAAGCCGATTACATGCAGTTGATTGACCGCAAGACTGCTTGTCTCATCTCCGTCTGCGCCAAACTGGGCTCCCACGTAGCGGGCGCCGGCGAGGCTGCCGAAGCCCGCCTCGGAGAGTTCGCCTGGAACCTGGGCATTGCCTTCCAACTGGTGGACGACGTTCTCGACTTCACGGCGCGGGAAACCATTCTCGGCAAGCCCGTGGGCAACGATCTGAGGGAAGGGAAGGTCACGCTTCCCCTGATTTACGCCCTCGCCTCGGCAAGCCCGGAGGAACGCGGCATGGTCGAGCGGGTCCTGGCGGACCGCAGCTATGACAACGTTCCCTTTTCGCGAATCCTGCGAATGATTGATCGCCACAAGGGCGTGGAGAGGGTTCGCGAACGCGCGGTTCTCTTCACCGCGAAGGCGAAAGCCATCATCGCCGAGTTCCCGGACTCCCCCTATCAGCGGGCACTCACAGCCGTCACCGACCTGGTGATCGACCGCGATCGCTGACGGCATGCTCTTACAGTGGATTCACGAGGTTCTCCAGAGTTCGGCGGCCAACGTTTTTCTCGAGGCCGTTGCCGTTGTTCTCGCTCTCGCTCTGGCCTGGTTTTTTCCGCGGCTCGGCGATCGCTGGTTCCGGCGGCTCGAAGGTTGGGGCAAGTCGTTCTCCTCCTCGCTCAAATGGCCGTTGCTGTTCGCCTTCCTGCTGCCCATTCTGCTGCGTCTCATACAGTTGCCGATCTACCCGCCGCCTCAGCCTACGATCCACGATGAGTTCAGCTACCTGCTCATCGGCGATACGTTGAGACACTGGCGGCTGGCCAATCCCACTCATCCCATGTGGGTGCATTTCGAGACCATCCACGTCTTCTTTCAGCCTACTTACGCATCCAAATACCCCGTTGGTCAAGGGTTCGCCCTGGCGCTTCCGCAGTTCGTCGGGCTTCCCGCCTACGCCGGAGTCTGGCTTTCCTGCGGCTTGATGAGCGCCGCTGTGTATTGGATGCTCGGCGCATGGCTTAGTCCCGTCTGGGCGCTCTTCGGCGTGGCGGTGGTGTTTCTGCGTATCTCCACGTTGAGCGCGTGGATGCACAGCTACTGGGGAGGAGCCGTTCCCGCCATCGGCGGCGCCCTCGTTCTGGGGGCTCTGGCGCGGCTGTTGAAGAAACCCGCCCGCAACACCGCCTTCGTGCTTGGTTTGGGCATCTTTATCCTTGCCAATTCGCGGCCATATGAAGGATTCGTTCTCGGTTGCGTGGCCGGGGTGGCGTTGCTCCTGTGGCTTTGGAAGGCGGAGTATGTTCTCGCCTTCAAGTTCCGGACGGTGGTTGCCCCCCTGTTGCTCGCCTCGATCGCCACGGGCGCGTTCCTTTGCTACCACAACTGGCGTGTCACAGGAAATCCGCTGCAATTGCCCTATCAGCACAATCGCGAGCTTTACGGCACTCCGCAGACTTTTTATTGGCAGCCGCCCGTCCCGGCCGTGCCCTTCCGCCACCACGAAATCGCGCAAAATTATCGCTGGCAACTCTCCATGCGGCTCCAGGGAGACAGCTTCAGCACGCTGTGGGAAGCCACGAAGCTCAAATTCCGGGAGTTCTGGCTGTTCTTCTTCGGACCCGTCTGGACCGTGCCGCTTCTCATGCTTCCCTTCGTTGTGAGAAAGCGCGCCTACCGCATTCCCCTCCTGGCGGTTCTCTTCGTGCTGATCGCCGTAGGATGCTACTCGTTCTTTTATCCGCACTATCTGGGACCGATTGCCGGCGGCATCCTTCTGGTGCTGTTGGCCTGTCTTCAGGAACTGCGCAAGTTTCAGCTTGCCGGACGGCCGGTGGGATTGGCGCTTTCGCGGTTCCTGGTAACGCTGTCGATTCTCAGCTTTTCCTGGCAGATTGGAGTGGATGCCTATCACTTCGATAGCGAACGGCAGGTGAAGACTCCGCGTACGCAGGTGCTCGATGTTCTCGAAAAAATGGGTGGGTCGCACGTGGTGTTCGTGCGCTACACCTACACCCATGATTTCCACCATGAGATTGTCTACAACGCCGCCGATATCGACGCTTCGCCCATCATCTGGGCCCGCGACATGGGGCCTTTCGCGAATCAGGAACTGGTGAAGTATTATCCCGGCCGCAAGTTCTGGATGTTCGAACCCGACGCGCGTCCCCCGCGCCTGGAGCCCTATCCGATGATCCTTCCTCAGATACCCGGCTTCAAATAGCCGTCACTGGTTCGGCTTCTGCACTTCATAGGGAATCTCCTTCACCCCATCCTCCATCCCGACGATCCGCACTACCCTTCGCACGGGCTGGCTCGGATGGTTCGGCACGGCGAGCGCCGCGGATGCGCCGGGCGCGGATGCCATTCGAGCCTGCTGCGGAGCGCTCACTGGGGTCGTTTCGGTAACCAGAGGAGGAGCCGCCGCCGCGCGCAGTTCGTTCAGACTCTGATCCAGAAGTCTGCCGTCAATGCTGAATCCCATCTTGACGGTGGTATTTTCCGTCACCACTTTCAACCGCCGGGCCACTTGAGTCAGCGATGGCTGATGGGAATAGTTGAGGGCAGCGAGTTGGAGCAGCGCGGGAAGTCCCGTTCCAAGAGCCTGGGCAGCCTCCGCGGTGGCCGCCTGGATGGTGAAGTTGGCGTTCAGCATGTCCGCGATGGATATGCCCAGTTCCAGGTGTTCCACTTGCCCCGCCAGGTCCGATTCCGCGATCCCCAGGCTCGCCAGCGATTCCGCGGGCTTTTCCACCAGCGCCCAGATCTCTTGTGTTGTCGATAGGGTCACCGCGCGGAAGAGCAGCGGGTTACGGTCTGAGGGACTGTCTGCCCGCTGCCAGCGGTCGATTGCCCCCTTCACCGAAGATCCGTCCCCAAACAGGATCGTCTGCCCGTCCAGCAGGGCGAAGTGCAGGTCGAACGCGGTGGCATCGGGAGGCACCAGCAATTCCACATCGTTATAGCGCCGTGACACCGCTCCGTCTGCTTTCGCCATGGCGCGAATCTTCGGCAGTGAGAACCGCCCCTCGCCCACCACCAGCAAGGGAGAACGTCCCGTTTCACCGCCCGGAGACGAGACCAGGATTCTGTCTATGTTCTCGATGGAATCGAGGAATCCTAACAGAGGATGGCCTCCTTTCCTGACCTGTTGCAGAACCAGGGGACCGAGCGGCGAATCCTGCACCCTGCGCCAGTCCACGCCGATCAGCAGCTTGGCGTCAGGATGCGCGAGCGGCAGGATCGTCCACTTGGCAACGCGCGCCGTTTGCGACGCGGCAATCAGGGGCAGCATCATGAGGAGAGCGAGCAGACACCATCGCATACCCCACTATCGGTTGAAATGCTTAGTAAATTTAGCGTGGGCGCTCCTACTTCAGCCGCCGGATTCGAATCGAGCGGTACCACGCCTTGCTGTAGTGGTACTGGAGGGCGATCGGTGACTCCCAATTATACGGGCTTCGGTCCGGCGAAGGAAGGGTCAATCAAGGCCGGGTCTCGCTCACATGCAGCGGCGCGTCGAGCCGGAACGTGAGCACCGATTCCGCCGGAATCTGAATCGCTTTTCCGCGGGTGATCAACTGTCCCGCCGCGCCCGCCGCTGCGCCGGATGCCGCGCCGATCGCCGCTCCCTTGCCGTGTCCGGCGATGGCTCCGATGATTGCGCCTATGGCCGCTCCGCCGCCGACATACTCCGCTGTGCGCTTGTTCCCGCCCAATCCGGATTTCCCTTTCTGCTGTATGTCAGATGTGTCCACACGGTACGCCTTGCCGTTCACCGTGACTGATTCCAAATCAAGAACCAGGTCCGACGCTCCGGTGATGCGCCCGCCCTTCGAAGCCGAGCGAATAACGATCTTCGCGTCCGAACCTCGCGGAATCACCACGGCGCCTGAGGCATCCGCGATGTTCTTCGTCACTTCCGCCGCGTACGTCTGCCCTTCCGATGTCTTTCGCGAATCAATGGTTTCCCCTGTGCGGATGGATATCTCGGTTCCCGCCGGCAATTCGTAAGTCTTGACCGTTACGCGCGGCGCGGGCTCAGCGGGACGGGGCTCCGGCCGGGATTGGGGAGCCGCCGCCGGGGCGGGTGTGCGCGCCACCGGAGAAGCCGGTTCGGAAGGCGGCGTCTGCGCCTGCCCGGCGGGCGGAGGCGCTTCGCCGTACTCCACGGATTTCACGTCCTTCATGTCGAGTGCGTGCGAGACGTTGTCGTCGCTCACCAGGGTCATCCCCGACGCTGAGGAATTCGTCACCGTTCCCGATAGTTTTGTTCCGTCGCGCAACAGCACCGTCGCCCGCGGACCGGTGGTTCCCGATGCCGCTTCTTTCTTCGCGCAGGACACGGTAAACAACAGGCACAACGCCAACCCCGCGAGAATCTGTACTTTCATGGATCGCATAGCCCTCCCCGCGCCAGTATACCGAATGTACTCCGCACTCCAGGAATTTCGTGAATGCCGGCGGCGCCCTCCACTAGAATGAAGAGATGCTGATGGGGCCTCTTCGCTCCGTATTCCGGGACGGAAAAGCCCTTCATCCATGGCTGCTGCTCTCGCTTGCGGTCTCGCTCTTCAACGGCGCATTTGCGCAAAGCATCTCTCTCTCCCTCTCTTCCGGACACGCAACGCCGGGTTCTGCCGTGGAACTCGAGATCGCTCTGCGCACCACCGGCACACTTCTCCCCTCGGCGCTGATGTTTACCGTCACGTATTCCAGCGCGGACATCCCCTCGATGAGCGTTTCGGCGGGAGCCGTCGCCCTCAGCGCCGGAAAGTCGATTTATTGCAGCCCCAATACGGGCAGCCTCGCCTGCATCCTGTATGGGCTGAATCGAACAACCATCCCCGATGGCGTGGCTGCCAAGGTTCATCTCACGGTTGCCGCAACCACAAGTAACCCTGCGATCGTTGTCGGTTTGAACTCGTCGCTGGCCAGCACCGCGGACGGCCTGCCCCTGGCAGTCCAAACCAGCGGAGGCGTGATCTCTACAGATTCATCGCCCGGCGGCACAGGCCAAGGCGCCGGTTTGCGCTTCGTCCCGCTCGCCCCTTGCCGCGTCCTCGAAACTCGTCCCGAATACAACTATCAGGGACGGATAGGACCATTCGGCCCGCCTTTTTTCGCTGCAAAGGAAACGCGAGTGGTTCCGCTGCCCCAGTCCACGGTTTGCCGCATCCCTGCTTCGGCGAAAGCCTATGTGCTCAACGTGACTCTTGTTCCCAGGGGGCGTGCGGATTTCCTCACCATCTGGCCTACCGGCGAGGACCAGCCTTCGGTTTGGACTGTCCGTTCCCCTGACGGGCTTGTGGTTGCAAACTCCGCCATCGTTCGCGCCGGACCATTTGGCAGTTTGAGCGTGTACTCGTCCGATAATACTGACCTTATCCTGGATATTGCCGGATACTTCACCGGCTCGACTGACGTTCCCGGCTTCGTGTACTACCCGCTCAGTCCCTGCCGGGTGGTGGAGACACGCTCCATCATGCGGCCAACCTTCGGTCCTTTCGGACCGCCCTCCATGGCTACAGGGGAGACTCGCCACTTCCACTTTCCGTCGTCTCCCTACTGCCAGGTTCCCTCCGGAGCGGCCGCGTACTCCGTCACCATTACCGCCGTCCCCAAAGGTCCCCTGGCCTTCCTCACCGCGTGGCCCACCGGAGACATGCGGCCCAACGTTTCGAGTCTGAATTCACCGTCCGGAAGGATTCTTGCAAACAGCTTTCTTATGCCCGCCGCGGGTGACAGCATTGACGTCTACACCTATGATGAGACCGACTTTCTCATCGACATCAACGGCTATTTCGCCCCCGACAACGGACTCACCGGCCTCTACTATTTCACGCTGCCCCAGTGCCGCGTGATGGATACGACGAACCCGGCATTTCCAGGAGTATTCGGCGGGCCGGTGTTCCCAGACAACACCTCGCGCACGCTGCCCATGCCGAATGCCCCCTTCTGTCCTGGAATTCCCGCCTCCGCGAAAGCCTACGCCGTCAACGTCACCGCTCTCCCCTCCGGTTCGCCGATGCCCTACCTCACTGCCTACCCGACAGGTCAATCGCGCCCGGTCGTTTCGTTTCTCAATGCGTTCGAAGGACAGGTGGTGACGAACTCCGTCATTGTTCCCGCGGGGACCGGCGGCGCGATCGACATCTATTCCTACCGCCGCACGAACATCGTGCTCGAGATCAGCGGCTATTTCAGCCGTTAAGTTAACTTACGGACGGCAGTCCCGCCAGCGCCATCGCCAGTTCCGCCTCGTCATACTCGAGATCCGCCAGTTTGCCGCTGAAGTAGTCGATATAGGCCTGCATATCGAAGTGCCCGTGGCCGCAGAGGTTGAACAAAATCGCCCGGCTCACGCCGTCCTCCCTGCAGCGCAGCGCTTCGTCGATTGCGGCCCGGACCGCATGATTCGCCTCCGGCGCCGGAAGGATGCCTTCCGTCCGGGCGAGTTGAACTCCCGCCGCGAAGCAGGCACTCTGCTGATACGCCCGGGCTTCGATGAGGCCGAGTTCCTTGACGTGGCTCACCAGCGGCGCCATCCCGTGGTAGCGCAGGCCTCCCGCATGGAATCCGGGCGGTGTGAAAGTCGAGCCCAAAGTGTGCATCTTCGTGAGCGGAGTGAGGTGCGCCGTGTCGCCGAAATCGTAAGCATACCTGCCGCGCGTGAGGCTGGGGCACGCCGACGGTTCCACCGCGATGACCTTCACGGCTTTCCCGCCGCGAAGCTGTGCTCCCAGATAAGGGAACGCGATGCCCGCGAAGTTCGAGCCGCCTCCGGTGCAGCCGATCACGATATCCGGATAGTCGTCCGCCATCTCCATCTGCGCCACGCATTCCTGCCCCAGAACGGTCTGGTGCAGCAGCACATGATTCAGCACCGAACCCAGCGAGTACTTGGTGTCGTCTCGCTGCGCGGCCAGCTCCACCGCCTCGGAAATAGCAATGCCGAGGCTGCCCGGGTGGTCCGCCCGCTGGGCGAGGATGGCGCGTCCGCTGGCAGTCTCGTTGGAAGGAGACGGCACGCAGCGCGCGCCATAGGACTCCATCAGGGCGCGCCGGTAGGGCTTCTGCTGATAGGATACGCGAACCATGTACACGTCGATCTGGATCCCGAACAGCGATCCGGCAAAGGCCAGCGCACTGCCCCACTGGCCCGCTCCCGTCTCCGTGGTGATCTTCCTGATCCCGGCTTCGCGGTTGTAGAAAGCCTGCGCCACGGCCGTGTTCGGCTTATGACTCCCGGCCGGGCTGACTCCTTCATACTTGTAATAGATGCGCGCGGGCGTATCGAGCGCCTGTTCGAGCCGCCGGGCGCGGAACAGCGGAGTGGGCCGCCATTGCTTGTAGACCTCCCGGACCGGGCCGGGAATTTCCACCTCCCGCTCCGTGGTAACCTCCTGCTGGATGAGGCTCATGGGAAAAAGGGGCGCCAGATCGTCCGGCCCCACCGGCTGTCTGGTGCCGGGATGAAGGACGGGAGGAGGAGGCGAAGGCAAGTCCGCAACGATGTTGTACCAGAACTTAGGAATGCGGGTTTCGTCGAGAAGGTATTTAATGGTGTCCGGCATGGGAATCTCCTGCGATAGAATCACGAGTCTAGCATGATGCGAAGGGTTTCCATTGGCATCGCGGCAGCGCTGATCGCGGCGCAACTCGCGCTGATCGCCTTTGCGCGAACCACGAAAGCCCGCTACTTCTGCTGGGCTCCGTTCGACATGCAGACGGACTATCAACTGGAAGTGACCCTCGGCGGGAAAAAGCTCTCTCCCCAGCAGGTGCGGCGGCGTTACCGGCGCCCCGCCAAGGGCGCAGACAACCGCAGCGTCCAAAACCTCATCGATATCATCCAAGGTTATGAGGAGCGCTACGCCGGGCCAAACAAGGCAGAGATCACGATGCGCTATCGGATCAACGGTAAAGAGGAGCAGGTATGGCGGTACCCGCCAAAGCCGTGACCGGCTCCAGTTGGAATCCGCTGCGGATGAGCGGCACGGCTCTGCCTGTCCCCGTCCTGCTGATGGCGAAGCTGATCGCCCTCGCGCTGCTGCTCACCAACCATGTCCGGCTGCTCCCCGATCCGTTTCTTCCGTTCCTTCCCGGGTTGGATCACCTCATGCCAGGCATCGTGTTCCAACGCCTGCTGCAAACGGTGTTTCTGCTTTCGGCGGCGGCGCTGCTGTTCAATCGCGCGGTGCGCGCCGCCTGCCTGCTGCTTGGCGGAACCATGCTGCTCGGCGTTCTGAGTTCGCGCGCCTATTACGGGAACAACAAGACTTTCTGCGCCCTCATGCTCGTGCTTGCCGGGCTCCATGTCCCCGGAATGCAGCCCTATCTGTTGCGGCTCCAGGTAGCCATTGTGTACTTCGGCGCCGGCCTCAATAAGGCTCTCGATGTGGATTGGCACAGCGGGCAGTTCTTCGAGCACTGGGCCGTGGACAAGCTCGCGCAGCCCGTTTACATCTGGCTGAACCACATGCTCCCGCCCCTCGTCCTGGGAAAATTCATGTGCTGGATGACAATCGCCGCCGAGCTCGGAGCCTCTCTTTTCCTGGTCATTCCGGCATTGCAGATGTGGGGAGTGTGCGTCAGCATCTGCCTTCAGTCCGGATTTTTCCTCTTTACCGGGCAGACCTTCACCATGTTCTTCTACGGCATGCAGGCTGCCATGTTCAGTTTCCTCCGCTGGCCTTCGAAACCCCTGCTGGTGATCTTCGACGGCGACTGCGGATTCTGCGACTGGTGCCGCGAACAGTTCGAGCGCCTCGATTTCGAGAGAGTCTTCGAATGGTCGCCCTACCAGGCAGGGCGCGGAGGTGAGTATGGCATCAGTGACGAAAGGGCCTCGCGCAGGCTACAGCTAGTGACCTCCGGCGGGCGCGTCCTCGAGGGATTTCACGCCATTCGACGAATGCTCGTCTACACGCCCGTGGTCTGGATGGCGCTGTTCGCCTTGATTGCTCTGGCGCCCGAACCCGTCGCGCCCTTGTGGCGAAGGCTCATTGCCGGGTTCGCCCTGTTTTTCTTTTCGCCGCTCATGAACCCCCTCGGCGTGGCGGCGTACGATCTGGTGGCCCGCAACCGGCATCGCCTGTTCCCAGGGCGGTCCTGCAAACTTCCCCGGAGCGTCTCCCATGGATAGCGAACGCATTTTCGATCTGAAGAAACGACTGGCTTCCGCCACCGATCTGGGAGCGTATTGGAATTTCTATTTCGACGGCTTCGCCGAAGATCCGGAATTCATCACCAGCGGACGCCGCGTGACTGCACAACAGTTGCACGAGCCGATTGCGGCCATGGCGGCAAAGGCGCTGGGCACTACTTCCGTCAATATCGAGAAAGCCATTTTCACCGAGTTGCCCGAGGCGCGGCTGATCCACGGCTCGTGCTTCGTCAACGGACACATCCTCTGCGTCCTGTTCTTTCTCGATCTTGACCTGGGAACCATCGCGCTCTCCATGCCTGGCGGCATCATGGCCTACGCCCGCTTCTCCATCACCGAACGCTCCGCTCGCACGCAGTGATTCCCGTCAGGACAGGCTACCCGCCCGTCTCCAGCCGCCGTGCCATTTCGAGCAGTTTCCTCACACTGTTCCAGTTCCTTCCTGTACCCGCCACTCTCAGGCCTTTCTCCACGACAGCCATCGAGAGCCTGGCCTTGGAGAATCCATTCGGAAAATAGACGTAGATCTCCCGCTCTTCCATCCACATCTCTTCGGGACCGGTGTTCAGCGCCAGCACCCGTTCCCGGTCCGGCGCCGCCGGAGTGCCCGCAAGGAATGTGACCAGCAGTTTCGCCGGATCCGCTCCTTCCCGTCCCGCGAATGGATTGCGGGCCACAACTTCGCTCATCTCGCGGGCCGTGCGCAGAACCACCGCGGGCCGGAATCCGAATCTGCGCTCAATGCCGCTTCCTATCCGCTCCGCAAGTTCGTCGAGATGCGGCTTTTCGCTCAGGAATACGACGTTTCCGCTCTGCACGTAGGTCCGCGCTTCCCTCAGTTGCAGGGATTCGTACAAATCCCGCAGCGCGTCCATCCGGATGATGCCGTGGCCGCCTACGTTGACCCCTCGCAGCAGGGAGATGATCGCTTGCATCTCTCAACACTTCCGGTATCAATGTTCGCCGAGAAACCGCTTGTCCATGAAGGCGGTGTGCGACGACACGGCCCGGTAGCCCATGCGCTCATAGACCGGGCGTCCGGCGCCGGTGGCGTGCAGGAAGGTCGGATGCTCGCCATGCGCCTCCCGGGCCAGTTCCAGCGCGCGGCGCATGGCTGCGCTGGCGTATCCGCGGCGCTGCTGGTCCGGAGCAGTAGCTACGAGCGCGACGTAACGGTATCCGCCGGACATGATGACGACGGAACTGCTCACCGGTTGCTCTCCGGCAAAGCCGATGACGGGATAATGGTCCTTCCAGAACGCTCTTCTGCCCCATACGGGCTGCCCCACGGCGAACGGCATGTCATAGGCCGCCGAATTGACGTCCAGAATCGCTTCGCAGGCCGCGTCGTCCTCCGGAATTCGCAGTTCCAGGCCATCAGGAACATTGTCCACTGGGGCAACCCGCTCCGCCATCATTCCCGTCAGCGCCATCACAGGAACAAAGCCGCAACTCTCCAGAACGGCGGCGCAATCGGAGCCAGGCTCCATCGCTTCGTGCGTGGCAACCAGAATCCACGGCACACCGCGGCCTGCCGCCCACGCGCCCGCGCTTTCGGCGGCGGCCCTTGCGCCCTCAGGAGACAGGCTTCTCCCTGTGAGAATCACCGCATTGAAAAACGGGATGGGGACGCCGCTGAACACGCATTCCACTCCCTCGGCGGAGTGCGTGCCGTAACCGGAAGCAGCGCCGCACAAGATGCGCCAGGCGTCGCAAAACTGACGAATGCTCAGATCTACGTTGTCGCTCATGATGGAAAGTGTTCGACCCAGTTGTTTCGCGAGTATAGCACGTGGAAATGCAGTGCTCCGGTTGCCGCTCATCCGGCGACAGGCTTTTGCGGCAATAGGATCTTTCGCTAGGCTGGTAGTCGCCGCCGGAAACGAGCCGGCACAACAGCGAATGAGACATCGACCTCCGCCGGACAGGTCCGGAATCCGTATCTCCTGGATGGCCGCGTTTCTATCCACCGCCCTTGTCTGCGCCCAATCCTACCTGCACCCGCCATCGGTCGAGACCTACGCCACTCACGATCCGGCCGGGACAACCATCCTTCCCAATGGCCGCTACCTGCGGCCCGAGGGCAAGCATTTTCCGCTCGTCCGCTTCCCTCACGGCCTCGCCATGAGCCGCGATGGCAAACGGCTCTTTGTGCCCAGTGATGGCGTGGGGCAGATTCTGACGGATTGGCAGTCCGGCGCGCCGAACATCGTCGAATTGCGCCTCCCGAAGCCGTCCGGGAGGAAAAAGGGCCACCTCAACGCCGGCGGAGCCGATTTCTCTCCGGATGGCGCGCTGCTCTATTGGAGCAGCGGCGACAGCGGCACACTCTTCGTCTTCGACACACTCTCCACCCGGCTGCTGGCCGAAATTCCACTCAACGTCGAAGTGGCAGGGAAGCGTTTCGAGGACAGCTATGCCGCCGACCTGAAGGTCTCCGCGGACGGCCGCTATCTGTATGCTGCCGACGTCACCAACTTTCGCCTCGTGATCGTCGATACGGAGCAGCGGCGCGTGGCCGGTTCGACGCCTGTCGGGCGCTACCCCTACTCGCTGGCCGTTTCCGGAAACCGGGTCTTCGTGGCCAACATCGGCCTGTTCGAATACAGCGCCGTGCCGCCGCCCGCCGATGGCAAGTCTGATCCGCGCGGGCTTACTCGCCCCCCCTATGGCTACCCGAGCAAAGCCGCGCGAATGGGCGTCACCCTCGAGGGCCGCAGGATCCCCGGCCTGGGAGACGACAATGGCCCGCAATCTTTCTCCGTGACTGGCGTGGATGTCTCCAATCCACAAGCGCCGAAAGTGCTCAGCCATTGGAAGACGGGTCTCCTCATCCGCGCTCCGTCCGATAACGGAGCCACCGTTGGCGGCAGCGCTCCCAACTACCTGGCGGTGAGCGGCGACAGTCTGTTCGTCTCCAACGGAAACAATGACCTGATCGAGCGCATCGATCTGTCCAGCGGAAAGCTGCTCGCCAAGCAGCGGATCGTTCCCTCGCCGCTCGTCTCGCGCCTGCGAGGCGTGGGGCCATCCGGAATGGTGGCGTCTCCGGACGGAGCCAGACTCTATGTGGCCGAGAGCGGCATCAACGCCATCGGCGTTCTCGACGCCCGCACGCTCCAGGTGCTCGGCCACATCCCCACCGCCTGGTACCCCTACCGCGTGGCCGTCTCGCCGGACGGCCGTCATCTGGCATGCATCTCTTTCAAAGGCTTCGGCAATGGCCCGAATGCGGGCCGCGAGATTCCGAAGAGCAACTTCCTGGGAATGCGCGGCGTCATCAGCATCCTGGATCAGCCCTCTGACACCGAACTGCCGAAGATGACCGGACGCGTCCTCGAAAACAACGGAATGGTGGATCGTGAGTCCGACCGCCCAGCCATGTCGTCTCCGGTGATCCCCGGCATTCCCGGCCGCGCCTCCCGGGAGATTAAGTACGTCGTCTTCATCACGAAAGAGAATCACACCTACGACACCATCTTCGACCGCATTCCCGGAGCCCGGCATGACCCGTCGCTGCTGCGCTGGGGATTGCATCAAACCATCAGGGGAGACGGCCAGCCCACGCTCGAGGATGCCGGCGTGATGGTGAATCACAACGCCCTGGCGCGCGCGTTCACCGTGAGCGACAACTTCTACATGGAGCCCGAGGCTTCCGGCGTGGGGCATCGCTGGCTGGTGGGCGTGCAGCCGAACAACCTCATGCAGATGACGTATTCCCTCGGCTGGGCGTTCAAGAAGGACAGCACCGCCCCGGGGCGCCGCTACTCCATGGGCTCGAATGGCTCGCTCATTCCCGAGGATTACCCCGAAGCCGGATCCATGTGGGAGCACCTCGGCCGCAATCGAATCCATTTCCGCAACTACGGCGAGGGTTTCGAGTTTCCCGGAGTGGTCGAGGGCGAGGACGAACATCCCACCGGCGCGCGCGAGGTGGTCAACATCCCCATGCCGAAGGTCCTCTTTGATAACACAGCTTTCGGTTATCCGATCTTCAACATGAATATCCCCGACCAGTACCGGGCCCATTGGTTCATGCGGGATGTCGAGCAGCGTTTCCTGCGCGGCCGGAAGAAGTTTCCCTCCTTTATCAACATCGCCATCTGCAATGATCATGGCGCGGCGCCCAAACCGGAGAAGGGCTACCCATACCTGGCCTCATGGATGGCGGACAATGATCTTGCGCTCGGACGCATCGTCGAGTTTCTCTCCCACACGCCCTACTGGAAGAACATGGCCATCTTCGTCACTCAGGACGACGCCGGCGGCGAACCGGACCACGTGGATGCCCAGAGAAGCGTCCTGCTCGTGATCAGCCCCTGGGCCAAGAGAAGCTATGTGTCGCACCGCCACACCACCATCCTCAGCATGCATCGCACGCTCTATGAGATCCTCGGCCTGCCGCCCTTGAACATGTTTGACGCGCTGGCCAACGACTTCTCGGACTGCTTCACTACCGAACCCGACTTCCGGCCCTACAAAGCCGTTCCCGTGGACCGGCGGATCTTCGATCCGGAGAAGGCCAAGGACCCCAAGGATCCCGACTACGGACAGGCCCGGAAACTCCCCTCCATCGCCATGGACGACGACGAGGAGATGGAGAACATCCTCCAGAGAGGAGCGAAGGAAGTTACGCCTCGACGCCGCTGAACGCCGCCGCCCGGAATCCGGTCGCGCCACATGCCGCAAGGGCACGGCCCTTTACCGCGCGTCAGCGCTCGCCGGTCGCTTTCTCACCCCTCGGCCACTCACCCGCGCCGCGGAAAGCGCAACACCCGGCAACGCGCCGCCTCCCGCTCCGCTTCTCTGTACTCTTCGCAATAGCTGATCACCGGGCAAGGGGAGCGCGCAATGATCTCCCCAGCCTTCCCCCCAACGCCTCGCCGGCTCCGGCCGGCAATCACCAAATCCGCCCGCCAACGATCGGCCGCCTTCCGCACATTCCCCCTGACGTCCCCCGTCACAACCTCCACTTCATAGGGCACGTCGATTCCTTCCGCCATGCACATCACCCTGCGGTGGGCCGCTTTCGGCATTAACTCGATCTCTCCCCAATCCTCGAAACCGTAGGACGCCAGCATCGCCTCGCTGATCAAGGGCACGGCATGTACCAGCAATAGCTTCCCTTGCAAAACCGACGCCCACCGGGCTGCGTAGCGGATTAGGCTCTGACCCTCCGCCCCCAGTTTGACCCAGCAAAGAATCCGTCCGCCGTGGAACTTCGCCTCGAGCGGCGGTTTCGCGATCCATACCGGCCGGTTCGTTCCCCGGACCACGTCCATCGATGTGGAGCCGAACAGCAGTTGTCCGAACAGCCCTCGCTTGCAGGCCGGCATCAGGATCACATCCGCATCGATGTCATCCGCGTACTTGACGATCGTCTCCGCGCGCTTTCCCGGCAACACCAGACGGTGAGCCCGCGACGCTCTTCCGCTGCGCACCGTCCCCCGCCCCCCGGGCCATTCCCTCTGCTCCCCGTCAATTCCCGGCTTGGCCACATGCAATACGGACACTTCCGCGTCCGCGGCCGCGGCAATCCCGGCCCCGTAGTGCATAATCTGCCGGCTATCGCGCATGCTGTCCACTGCGACGAGAATCCTCCGAATCATGCTTACTTCACCTTGACGCCGCACTGTCTCTCGATTCATTTCGAAACCATCACATCCAGCCGCCACACCCGTCCACACGCTCCCCGTCCCGAACCCTCGCGGACCGCCATCGTGAGGATCCGGTTAGATCGCAGGCCAATTGCTGCCTCGGGAGAATGCTCTCAGATCATCCGCAATCGGAACGGCGCGCCCGCCGCCTCCAACTGCTGGTTCATCGCCCGCACCCGTTCGCGGATCATCTCGCGATTCCGCGGCGTCGCCGGCAGATCCTCGATGCGGAGGATCACGTCCCCCATCCGCCCTTCTCTCGTCTTCCCCCCGTTATAATTCCGCCGGTTCTTGGTGTACCGGCCAATCAGGCGCGGAGCCCGCGCGCACGCGGGAACCATGCTGTATTCCGCCTCCTCCACCTGCTCCACAGCCTTCTTCGGATGTTTTTCCAGGTTCGCCATCGTTCCTCCATGCACTCATCTGTCCTCTGGCCGGCTTCCCGTCCGGCCTTGTCAATCGTCATGTGGCGGTCCACACAAGTGAATGCATGCGGGGGACCATCTGCTCACCCCCCTGATTTCGACCTCGATAGCGGAAAACAAATGACTTGTCCCGGCTACGCACGCCATCCGCCTGCCTCATACGGCACAGCGATGGCTGTTTTCGGGCACCTCGGCTCAGGTCCCTCCCATACCTATCCCATCTCCCCGTCCCCCGCCGGCTCCATCTCCTCTTCCCCCTCGCCCGCCTTCTTCCGGATGCCGTGCTTCTCCATCCGGTATATCAGGGCCTTGCGGCTGATATCCAGGTACTTCGCGGCATGCGTCTGGTTGCCGTGAAACTTCTCGAGCGCCCTCACGATCAATTCCCGTTCCACCGCTTCCAGGCTGATCCCTCCGGCCGGAAGCTCCAGTTGCAGCATGTCGATGGCGGGCCTTTCCCGGCGCAGAAAATCCGGCAGGTCGCCCAGCATGATCTCCTCCCCCCGCGCCAGCACCACGATCCGCTCGATCACATTTTCCAGTTCCCGGATGTTCCCCGGCCAGCGATAGTCCTGAAATCGCGGCAGCAGCCCGGGGGGCAGCACCAGGTCCGGCCGTCCTTGCTCTTCCTTCGTCTTGACGAAAAAGTGCTGCACCAATTCGGGAATATCCTCCGCGCGGTCCCGCAATGGCGGCAATTCCAGCGGGATTACCGCCAGCCGGTAGTAGAGATCTTCACGAAACGTCCCGTCCTCGATCATTGCCCGAAGGTTCCGGTGCGTCGCCGCCACAAACCGCACGTCCACCTTCACCGGAGCGGTCGCCCCCACCTTCTCCAACTCCCCCTGTTGCAGCAATCGCAGCAGCTTCACCTGAAGATTGCCGGGCATCTCGCCGATTTCATCGAGAAACAGCGTCCCCCGATCCGCCATCTCCACCTTCCCCGCCTTGTGCGCCATCGCGCCCGTGAACGCCCCCTTGACATGACCGAACAGTTCCGATTCCAGCAGGTCCCGCGGGATAGCCCCGCAGTTGATCGTGACGAACGGCTTGTCGCGCCGCCGGCTGTTGTGGTGAATCGCCCGCGCCAGCAGTTCCTTCCCGGTCCCCGTCTCGGCGTGAATCAGGATCGTCGAATTGCTCTGCGCCGCCCGCGCCGCGGTGTCGAGAAGCGATAGAAGCGCTTCCGAATGCCCGATGATATTTTCGAAGCCGTACTTCCGGTCCAGGCTCGCCCTCAACTCCCGAACCTCCCGCTCCAGCCGGGAGTGCTCCAGCACGCGGCTCACGGCGATTCCCAGTTCATCGTAGTCGATCGGTTTCGTCAGGTAATCATAGGCTCCCGCTCTCATCGCCTGAACCGCGCTCTGGATCGTCCCGAACGCCGTGATGATCAGCACCGGAATTTCCGGATACTCCCGGTGCACCCGCTCGAGCAACTCCATCCCCGTCATGCCCGGCATCTTCAGGTCCGTCAGCACCAGCGCCGGCGGCTCCCTGTCGATTGCCTCGAGCGCCGCTCTTCCGTCCCCCGCCGCCGCCGCCGTGTACCCCATCTCCTGAAGCTGCGTTTGCAGCACCCATCGCAGGTTCTCATCGTCGTCGACTATCAGTATTCGAGATGCATTCATCAGACTTGGACCTTTGCCGGTAGAACCACCGAGAATGTCATTCCTTCTCCCGCATTCGCCTGCGCCAGCAGCGATCCGCCCATCTGCCGCATGATCTGGTGCGCCACCGGCAGCCCGAGTCCGGTTCCGTGCTCCTTTGTGGTGAAGAAAGGATCGAAAAGCCGGTCGATGTGCGCCGCCGCCACCCCATGTCCGTGATCTTTCACCCCAATCGCGATCTTACTCTCATCGCCTGTGGCCGACAGCGTCACCGTCCCTCCGTCCGGGCTGGCTTCGATCGCATTGATCATCAGGTTCAGCAGCACCTGCTCCAGTTGCTCCGGATCACATTCCACCGGTTGCAGCCCCGGCTCCACCCTCTTCTCCAACCGCACCGTCTTGCCGCGAACCCCGTGACCGGCCAGCGCCAGCACGTTCTCCAGCACCGGCTCCAACGCAGTGCTTTGCATGCGCGGCGGCCGCGGCCGCGCGAAGTTCAGAAAATTCGTCAGCAAACCATCCAGCCGCTGGCATTCGCTGGTGATAATCTCCACGCACTTCGCGTTCTTTGCATCCGGGTCTCCGTTCCTCGCCAGGATGCCCGCGGCGCCGGAAATGCTCGCCAGCGGGTTCCGGATCTCGTGCGCCAGCCCGGCCGAAAGCTGTCCGATCGCCGACAGCCGCTCGACGCGTTTCATGCCCTCGAAGTTCGCCTGCACCTTTTCATAAACGCTGCTCAACTGTCCGGCCACCTCTTCGAAGTGCCGCCGCAAACGCCGCTCCCGCCCGGTTGCCGCCGCCGTCGCGCCCGCCAGCACGAACAGGGCAATCCATTCGAGTACCTTCGCCAACCCGTGGCCGCCCCCGAAGACCAATGCGCATGCCGAGGATACGGCCGCCGCTGCAAGTCCGCCGGCCCAGCCTTCCAGCGCCGCCGCCAGCGCCACCGGAATCGCATAAACTACCCCCGCGGATCCTCCCATCTGCCAGTCCACCAGCCATGCAATTCCCAAGGTGCAGGCAATTGCCGGCCGTCTCAGTGCCGGCCTCTCCGGAATCTCTTCTATGAACTTGCGCAACCGTCCCGTGTTGATCAGCCCTCTCCTCTTATCATCCGTACAAAACCGGATTCCGGCAACGGTGCCATTCCTTCACGGATTGCTCAATAACTCGCCGCCAACTGCGCTTCCTGCCGCTCCGCGATCCCCTCCAGTGCCCGCCCGATCCGCGCCTGAAGTTCCTGCAACGGCTCCCGCACGCTCTCGGGTATTTCCCCCGCCGCCAGTTCCGGACCCCTCATCAGCACTTCGCTTTGCCGCTGGTCCCCCGTCACCACCAGCGGTTGCGGAATCAGCAATGCCGCGCCCCGGTTGAATACAACCGCCTCCAGTAGAATCGCCGGCGTGTCAACGTAAAGCACCATGCAGGGCGCTACCCCTGCTCCCAGTTCCTGCCGGATTCTGCCCGCAATGTCCAGTTCCGCGGGCGTGCGCAGTCCCTGCCTCGCCAGCGCCATCCGCACCTTCCTCAATGCCGCATCGTACGGCTCGGGAATCGTGAATGTCCGCACTGGAAGTCCGTTGCTCATCATTCTTTCTCGCACCAAACCGCTGAGAGCAATCCTCGAACCATCTTCCCCTCGCCCTTTCTCCCCTGCAAACACCGCGCCGGAGCCTCTCCATGCCTGCTTCCCGGCCATTGCGCCTTGGACGCTAGCGCACAGTGCTGCGCGTTTTCAGGCAGCGTATCCTCTTCCTCTGCCTGCTTTTCCTTTGTATTGGACCACGCCGCCTTTGGCACTTGGCTTGCACTTGTATTTACCTTTCCAGCACGCATCCGTGCATCTTTCACCAGGAGGCCTGAACCATGCGAGACCGTATTTACATCACCGCCGACGATTTTGAAAGGCTCCAGCGGCTCATCGATGCCCGCCGCGCTTCTGCGACTCCGGCGGACCGCGAATACCTCGATATGCTCGAGCAGGAACTCGATCGCGCCGAAATCGTCGAGCCCGACGCTGTTCCCCGCGATGTGGTCACCATGAACTCCGAGGTCCGCGTGAAAGACCTCGATAGCGGTGAGACGCGCACTTACCGGCTCGTCTTCCCCACACAGGCCCGCACCGGCAATTCCATCTCCGTGCTCGCTCCCGTCGGCACCGCCATGCTCGGCTATCGCGCCGGCGACGTCATCGAATGGCGCGTACCCAGGGGCATCCGCCGCCTCGAGGTCCTCGAAGTCCTTTATCAACCGGAGGCCGCCGGTGTCAGCCGCGCTTGACCTCGCGGCCGCCCCTCCGCGTTCCGGAGTCTGAACGTGATCGGCTTCCCTTCCAGCGTCGCACTCGATCCGGGAACCGCGAATACGCTGCTTTATGTCAAAGGCCGTGGAGTCGCCGTCAGCGAACCCTCCCTGGTCACCATCCGCACAAGCACGCGCGAAATCGTAACCGTCGGGGAAGAGGCCGAGGCAGGCCTTGGCCGCACACCGCAAAAGTTTCAGACCGCCCGGCCAATTCGCGGAGGCACCATCAGCGACCTCGATCTCTTCGATGGCATGCTGCACCGCTTCCTGCGCAAGGCCCACATCTCCGGCCTCCTGCGCCGCCTCAAAGCCGCCATCGCCATCCCCAGCAGCATGACCGAGGTCGAACGCCTCGCGCTCGTCGAATCGGTCCGCAAGGCCGGTTCCACCGATGTCCTCCTCGTCGAGCAGGTTCTCGCAGCCGCCCGCGGGGCCGGCTTGGCCATCGAAGAATCCCGCGGACGTATGGTCGTCAACATCGGAGCCGGCGTTACCGATGTCGCCATCATCTCGCTGGGCAATACCGTCTGCGCCCGCTCCACTCGCGTGGCCGGCGACGAGATGGACGCTGCTATCGCCTCCCACATCCGCGCTGTCCACCAGCTTCTGATCGGTGAACCCACTGCTCAGCGGCTCAAGATCATGATCGGATCAGCTACCCCGCTCCACACCGAGCTCAGTTTGCGCGTCAAGGGACGATGCGCCGAAAAGGGCGTTCCCCGCGAAGCCGTCATCCGCGGCTGTGAGGTCCGCGAGGCCCTCTCCGCTCCCCTCGCCCGCATTGTCCACACCATTCGCGAGGTCCTCGAGCAGGCGCCTCCCGAACTCAGCGCCGACCTCGTCGATACCGGCATCGTCCTCACCGGCGGCTCCGCCCTCCTGCGCAACCTCGACCGCCTCATCACCCTCGATTGCGGACTCCCCGTCAAGGTCGCCCCCGATCCCATGTCCTGTGTCATCCTCGGCCTTGCCTACCAGCTCGATCATCTCTGCCTTGCCGACTGGCGCCGTTTCAGCGCATCTTGACCGGAGCAAAGTGGGATAGACCTCCTGGTCTGTCCACTTTGTGCCACAAGTGCATCTTGACGTACTACGAACGCCATCTGCCGCACTGGCACCCGGATGGCGCTGCGATATTCCTCACGTGGCGTTTACACGGATCGCTACCCGGAACCAGCCATGTCACTATTGGCAGCGCGGATTCAAAGTCCGCGGGGAAGGCCTTTGCAGGCATGGATCGGCAGTTGGACAAGGCCGCAACTGGTCCACGATGGCTTCTCGATGAAGGCGTGCAGCGATGTGTTGTCGATGCTCTCCAGTATGGCGAACAGCGGCTAGGCTTATACCAGTTGCGAGCGTGGGTCCTAATGGCCAATCATGTTCATATTTTGCGCCGGCCTCATGTTTTGCGCCGGCCTCATGGAGCGAGCAGACTCCGCGTCACAAACACCGCCATCTGCCCCCTCGTCGTCTCATCATTCACGCAATACGTCACAGCCGTGCATCCGTTCGTAATCCCCAGTTCCTTCAGCTTCTGCACATAGGCAAAAAACACGTTCCCTGTCTTCACATCGTCAAACAGAGGCGGCTGCTGATAAGGAAATGGCTCCGCATAGCTCACACCCAGCCTCGCCCGTACCACGAACGCCGCCATCTGCCCGCGCGTCACAGTGTCGTCCGGGCAATACCGCGCCGCCGTGCACCCGTTCGTTACCCCTATCTCCCGCAGCTTCTGGATATACCGGAAATATCCGTCGCCCGTGCCCACATCCGTGAAATAAGGCTCGCTCGGATAGCTGAAACTCTCCCCCATTAAGGCGCGAATCAGAAACGCCGCCATCTCCCGCCGCGTCATTGGCGCATCCGGGCAATATTGCCCTCCTCCGCAACCCGGGCTGATGCCGTTCTGCTGCAACAGCGTAATCGAATCGAAAAACAAATACCCCGGCGGGACGTCGCTGAATACCTGCGGCGGCCGCCCCTTTTGCACCACTTGCCAATACTGCCCGCCCACCGTCACGTATCCGGGACGCGGGCTGCCCGACGAATTCGCCGGAAGCGAATAGCTCACCGTCCCCCCGCCATTGCCCGGCCCGCCGTTCACCACTACCAACGATGCTGGAGCCCCCGCCGCCATCCATTGACAAGCGGAATTGGAAGCTGTCACCGAAACCGGAAACGTCCCTCCCGAAGCCGACGGAGCTACCTCCGGTCCCGCCACGTTAAAGGAGCATCCCCCCGCCGCCTGCGTGATCGCATAGTCCACCCCGCCCACCGTCAACTTCGCCGTTCGCAGCCCGCCCCCATTCGCATCCACGCGAAACCGCACTGCCCCGCTCCCGGATCCCGCCGCGCCCGCCACCATCGTCACCCACGCCGCGTTCGAACTCGCCTGCCATCCGCACCCGCCGCCGGTGGAAACATTCACCTTCCGGATGTCCCCCGTCGCCGCCACCGTCGTCGAAGCGCCGCCTAATTGATAACTGCACGCCGGTGCCGGATACGCGATCTCTTCCACCGTCACTCCCCGCAGCAAAGCCACAAACCGCTGGTTCTCCGCCGCGCTCTTCGCCGGCTGCAGCGCCGCGCTGTAAGCCGCCGCCCAAGCCGTATCCGGAGCCCACGCGTTCTCGTTCACCTGCATCGGACCCTGTGGAACATAGTCGAACACCGACCCGAGCAGCACGCCGTCCACCAGGTAGTCGATCCGCGTCAATGACCATACAATCGTCCAGTCGTGCATCGCCAGCGGATCGAAGCCCGCCGGCAGCGCCGCCATGCTGCCGTGACCCGCCCCAAGCCCTTCGTTCGCGTACCGGTTCAATTGCGCCATCAGCCCCCCTCCGCCCGGCTGAAGCGCATTCGTCACCAGTTCGATGTCGATCTCATCATGCTGCGTCGCGCACAGCCCCGGCGCGCACCCATATAGATAGATCCCATACACAATGCCCGGTTCGAGCGATGTGAGCCGCAGCCGCGTCGTGAACCGGATCGCCGTATTCGCCGCCGGCTGAAACGCGTTCACCGTCTTGCCATGCGTTCCATAGAACGAGGATCCGGGTGGGCTCGCCGTCGGATTGTACGTATTCAGCGCCAGTTCCGCGCCTTCCACGCCCACGATAAACTGACCGCCTCCCGTGGTCCAAGGCTCCAACTGCGTCCGCCCGAAATACGATGCCGACCCGGTCTCCGTCGTCCATTTGCTGAAATCGAGCGTAGTCCCCGGTGTGCTGAAGTTGTCTTGGAACACCACGCCCGCCTGCGCGGCGGCGGCGAATACGGCAACCAGGATGGACTTCCTCATGTGCCTAGTCTACGCCACCCCCGCCTATGCCCTCGCCGGCTCAGCAAGTGCACCTTCGACCTACTATGATAGGAAGGTTCGTTTCATTCCAAACCCTCGAAGGAAAACAGCGGATGCCCAGGAAATTCTACGGTTGGTGGATCGTTGCCGCGGCCGTTTGTACGTTCGGTCTCTCCACGGGATTGCCGTACTACAACATGCCGTTCTTCTACGACTACTACACCCAGGCCTTCGGCTGGTCGAAGCCCGATATTACCCTCGGCTTCCCTCTGGCCGCCCTCTTCACCCTCTGGGTCGGGCCCGTCCTCGTCCACCGCTTCCCTCCCAAGCGCCTCCTCCTCATCGGCTCCACCTTCACCGCCCTCGCCTTCATCGGATTCTCCTCCATGCGGGGCAACCTTACCCTCTACTACGGCCTGTGGTTCCTCTACACCGTCGGCTATATCTTCTCCGGCCCTATTCCCCACCAGGTCCTCATCTCGCAGTGGTTCCGCAAAAACCGCAGCCTCGCCATGGGCATTACCTACGTCGGCGTCGGTTTCGTCGGCTCGGCCGGTTCTTTCATCGTCAAGGGAGTCACCGGCGCCAGCGGATTCCGCACCTGCCTCATCGTCGTCGGTTTCATCGTCCTGCTCGTCTGGCCCATTACCATCCTTTTCCTCAAGAACCGCCCACAGGATATTGGTCAGAATCCCGACGGCGCAGCCGTGGCCGCCGCCGAAACCAAGGCCAACCCGCTCCCCTTTAGCGCGCTCACCGGCACCGTCGCCTTCTGGCTCCTCGTCGTTGGCTCCGCCTGTTCCATCGGCTCCATCGGCTCCATCAACCAGCATATGAAGTTCGTCTTCCAGGATCAGGGCTTCACCGATCAGGCTGCCCGCGACGCCGTATGGACGCAAGCCAACGCCATGATCCTCTGGTCCTCCATCGCCGGCCGCCTCCTCATCGGCTGGCTCGCCGACCGCTACCCCAAAAAGTACGTCATGACCGCAACCTACGGCCTCGTCGCCGCCACCATCCCCCTGCTCCTGCTCGTGCGTCCCGGCAATGAAACCAGCGTCTACATGTTCGCCATCCTCTTCGGCTTCGGCATGGGAGCTGATTACATGCTCATCCCCCTCATGGCCGCCGATGTCTTCGGCGTCAATACCCTCGCCCGCGCCATGGCCATCATTCTCCCCACCGATACCATCGCCCAAACCTGGTTCCCCTATTTCGTCGCCCAACTCCGCCAGATTATGGGAAGTTATAATGAAGCTTTAATTGCGGTCTTCGGCATGGCCTTTGTTGGCGCTATTGCCGTGGCCCTCCTTCCCAAACACGGCAAAATGGATGAGACACTTCAATTACCGGACGCTCAGCGAGTTACAACAGGAGACTGAGAACCTCGGCACACGCCACGTTCATTTCGAAGAAGACCCCGATAAGGTCAGGTCCGTCCTCGCCCGCCCCGTGCAGGTCGGCGCCTTCCGCGTCGGCAATTCCATCGCCATCCATCCCATGGAAGGCTGCGACGGCAAACTCGACGGCAGTCCCGGCGAACTGACCTTCCGCCGCTACCACCGCTTCGGATCCGGCGGAGCCAAACTCATCTGGTTTGAAGCCACCGCCGTCCGCGAGGAAGGCCGCGCCAATGCCCGCCAGTTGTGGATCCACGAAGGTTCCCTCCCCGAACTCGCGCGCCTTCTCGACGCCGCTCTCGATGCCCACCGCGCCAACTTCGGCGCTACAGACGACCTCCTCGCTCCCCTCCAACTCACTCACTCCGGCCGCTACTCTGTTCCCCGCCGCATCATTGCCTTCCACAATCCCTCCGTCGATGCGAAAACCGGCGTCCCCGCCGACTACCCCATCATCTCCGACGGCGACCTCGAACGTCTCGAAGATGACTACGTCCGCGCCGCCGCGCTCGCTCTCCAGGCCGGCTTTCGCGCCATCGACCTCAAAGCCACCCACGGCTACCTTCTCCACGAACTCCTCGGGGCCACTACCCGCCCCGGCCCTTACGGCGGTTCGCTCGAAAACCGCACCCGCTTCCTCCGCAACACCCTCGGCAAAATGCGCGCCGCCTTCGGCAGCCAACTCATGCTCTGCATGCGGCTCGATGCCTACGAGGGCATCGCCTATCAACGCGATCCCGTCACCGGAATCGGCGTACCCATCCCCTACCCAACTCCCTATCCCTACGGCTTGGGCAACAACCGCGACAACCCCCTCCTCGAGGACCTCACCGAAGTCAGGCAGGTCATCACCTGGCTCCGCGAATGGGGCGTCGAACTCCTCAACGTCTCCCTCGGAAGCCCCTACTTCAACCCCCACGTCGGCCGCCCGTTCGAGAAACCCGACGACGGCAACTACGAGTCCCCCGAACATCCCCTCCTCGGCGTCGATCGCCACTTCCGTATCGCCGCCGAATTGCAGCGCGCCTTCCCCGATCTCCCCATCGTCGGCACCGGCTATAGCTGGCTCCAGGTCTTCGCCATCAACGCCGCCGCCCACAACATCGCCTCCGGAGCCGTCACTTTCTACGGTGCCGGCCGCAACGCCCTTGCCTATCCCAACTTCGCCCGCGACGCCCTCCAAAACGGCGTCCTCGACGGCCGCCAGGTCTGCCGCACCGTCACCTTCTGCACCTACCTCATGCGCCAAAAACACAACGAACTCGGCCAGTTCCCCACCGGCTGTCCGCCCTATGACAAGGAAGTCTACGGCCCCATCGTCAAAATCGCCCGCCAAACCAAACCGAAGTAGCCCGCCCACGCGCTCTATAATGTAGGTTGTGACTGCGGCGGAGGTCTACGAATTGACAACCCATGGTGGCGCCACTGACTTCGAGCGCCTCATCGAGGCATGCCAGTCGTTTGGACCCTATTGCCTCATTGGCGGATTGGCCGTCAATTGTTATGTGGAACCCGTTTACACCCTCGACGCTGATCTCGTCGTGATTTCCCGGAACCTGCCAGGGCTGACTGCGCGCCTCGAAGAGAAAGGCTTTCGCGCCGATATCCACCCGCACTCTGTCAACGCTGTGACGCCGGAAAGCAACCTTCGGATTCAATTCACCACTGACGAACGATACCAAGCCTTCCTCTCTCGCGCCGTGGAAGCCGACGTACTCGGCGTTCGTACAATGGTCGCTTGTCTCGAGGATGTGACTCGAGGAAAACTCTGGGCCTACACCGACCCCCACTGCCGTCTCAGCAAACGCAAGAAAGACGAATTAGACCTCATCCGCCTGGCCGAAACCTATCCCGCGCTAAAGCCCCTCTACCCCAGCGCACTACGCGAACAATTGGACCAACTCTGACACTCTTGCGCCCTCCGCGCCTCCTGAAAAACCCATTTGCCCACGCCAACCACGGATCGCGTCCTCCGCCTCCGCGAGAAGATTATATTCACCATCAATTCATAAATATTTCCCCCTTCCTCCACAACCACTTACAAACCCACCCCATAAATCCTGAAACCTCCGCGTGATACAACCAAGCCAGAGTAGAACACTATGTCCACCATCAGCACCGCACACAGCGACGCCGCTCGC